>Ga0208495_1000081_pt1 | contig 58206 bp, 41 predicted proteins | sample CryBogmetaGMA14M_FD_184551 | JGI IMG/M metagenome (GOLD analysis project Ga0208495, IMG submission 184551) | Freshwater microbial communities from Crystal Bog, Wisconsin, USA - MA14M (SPAdes) | ecosystem: Environmental > Aquatic > Freshwater > Lake | place: Crystal Bog, Wisconsin, USA...
GATATAAAAAGATAGAACAATTAACTGAATGCAAAGGAATTACAGAAAAGAAGTTGGCAAAACTACGTAAATATCTATATGTCGAAAAGTAGCAAAATTTATTTTATAGTTTACTGTAAGACCTATAATAACTAAAAACACGCTTTACATAATTTTGAGTTTCTCGATAAGGAGGAACGTTATAATTATATTTGGCGACAGCCTTTTCTCCGGCATTGTAAGCGGCAAGGGCAAGAGTTAAATCCCCTTTGTATAACGTCAGAAGATAACTCAGGTAACGCGCTCCGCCTTCAATATTTTTTTCCGGATGAAAACTATCTTCGACTTTTAGTGAAGATGCTGTCGCTGGCATTAATTGCATTAAACCCTGGGCTCCTACAGGTGAAACCGCTCGATGATTAAAGTTAGATTCTGCTTTGATGACCGCCTTAATCAAGGCCGGATCGAGTTTAAATTTATTGGCAGCTTTAGTAATAATATTATCGTATTTTTTTAAGTCAATGTCGGGCTGGAAAAGAATTCGTTTTTCTTTTAGAACTAGGACATATTTAGCGTTGGGATTTGAAGGTACATTGGTTAAATGCAGAACACCATCATTGTCCGTGTATTTATAAATATCGGCATGCGCAATATTGAATGTGCTCACGGTTAACGCAAAAACAGCAACAGCGGACTTTAAAGGTAAAGCTTTGCAAAATTTGATAAAGCATATGTTCGAATAAGTTTGCATGGTTAAATTTACTTCATTGGCATCTTTAGTTCAAGGATTATTTTGATACATCTTATCTTAAATATACCGAATAGTGCAGTCAGACTAGCTAGTATTTTAAAAAATTGTCACTTTTCGTTTGTCCTTGACATGATTTCAGGATGGTGGTAATCACCTCAACACTTTGCAGCATGTCGGGGCGTGGCGCAGTCTGGTAGCGTATCTGAATGGGGTTCAGAGGGCCGGTGGTTCAAATCCACTCGCCCCGACCATCTTTATCATTTTTTTCACAAGTATAAAATCCATTGGGAAGATGATTGATAACAATCCGCGTTGACATTTAGTAGCGTAATGAATATATAATGAAAACATAGAAATATACAAGCGAGAGTGGCGGAATTGGAAGACGCACTGGACTTAGGATCCAGCCCGCTCAGCGGATAAGGGTTCAAATCCCTTCTCTCGCACCAAGTAACCGTAATTATTTAATATTTAAAAGATAAAGGAGATATGTCCCAGTGAGTGAAGTTGCAATAACTATGGAAGAAATAAGCTTGGTGAAGAAAAAGATGTCGTTTGAAATACCTTGGAATGAAGTAAAGGAAGAACTTGATGTTGTTTATCGTGATCTTGGTAAAAAAGCAAAAATTAAAGGTTTTCGTCCGGGAAAAGTTCCCCGTAAGGTATTAGAAAGTCATTTTAAAGATCATGCTGAAGAAGAAACAATTACCAATATTATCAATAAATTTTATTGGCAGGCACTCGAAGATAAGGGAATAATGGCTCTTTCCAGACCAGATATTAAACAAGACGGATTTAAGGATAATACTAATTTTTCTTTTACGGCTTCTTTTGAAACAGAGCCGGATTTTGAACCGAAAGGTTATAATGGAATTGAATTGGAAAAGGAAAAAATTCAAATAACTGAAACTGATTTGGAAAACAGGCTCAAAGAAATAAGGCAAATGTTTGCTACAATGGAAGAAATTAGAGATAACCGGGCAGCAATTATAGGTGATTATGTTACACTTGATTTCGCTGGCAGTCTTGATGGTGTATCTCATCAGGAACTGAAAGCCGATAACTATCCCCTGGAGCTTGGTTCCAAGAGATTTATTCCGGGCTTTGAGGAGCAGTTAGTCGGTATGAAAAATAGCGAAACAAAGGCGATTAAAGTTAAATTCCCTGAAGATTACCAGGAAAAGAAATTTGCGGGAAAAGATGTGATTTTTACAGTAACGATTAAAGATATTAAAGAAAAAAAATTGCCGGAGATTGATGAAGATTTCATTAAGAATTTTGACAAATATAATTCGTTGGATGAGTTGAAAAATGACGCGCGTGAATCTTTGGAACAGGATTGCCAGCGCATGACTGAAACTAATATGCAAAATAAAATAATGGAAAATATCCTTAAAGCTAATGATTTTGAAGTTCCTCCATCGCTTGTAGAAAAACAGATTTTTTATATGATGGCTGACACTCAAAAAAGAATGACTTCTGCCGGCATGGATGAGACTGGTGCTATGGAATTAAGCTTCAAAATGCACGATAAATTTAAAGAAGAGGCCGAAAAAATCGTAAAATCATTCTTGCTGCTTAAAAAGATTGCCCAAAAAGAAGCTATTGGGGTGGAAGAAAAAGATTTAGATCAGCATATCAGGGAATTAGCTGCAAAACATGGGCGGGATTATGAGCAAATAAGAACTGCTTTCGAAAAAGAAGACAGGAAAGATAATCTCAGGACTGAATTAATTCAAAAAAAGGTATTTGACTTTATTGAACAAAAGGCCAATATTAAGGTTGTAGAAAAAATTGGTATAGCTGTGGAGGGTAAATAGTGAATTTAATTCCCATGGTGGTTGAGCAAGATGGACGAGGTGAAAGAGCTTTTGATATTTATTCTCGTTTATTAAAGGATAGGATAATTTTTTTGGGGACAGCGATTGATGATAATGTCGCCAATGTAGTCGTCGCTCAAATGCTATATTTGGAGTCTGAAGATCCTGACAAAGAAATATTTTTTTACTTAAATTCACCAGGTGGTCATGTAAGCTCCGGTATGGCAATCTATGATACGATGCAATACATCAAGCCTCCCATTTCTACAGTTTGTATGGGTCAATCTGCCAGTATGGCGGCAATTTTGCTTGCGGCAGGTGAAAAAGGCAAAAGATATTCGCTACCTCATTCACGCATATTAATCCATCAACCATTGGGAGGATTTCAGGGGCAGGCAACAGATATTGACATTCAGGCAAAGGAAATATTAAGATTGAAGGAAGAGTTAAACCAGATTCTGGCTGATTTAACCGGGCAGTCGCTTTCCAAAATAATGAATGATACGGAACGTGATTACTTTATGACTTCCCAGCAAGCTAAAGAATATGGTTTAATTGACGACATTATAATTAGAAAGTCATCATCACTTGCCAGTAAGTAAAGGAGATAATTAGTGATAAAAAGAAGTAAGGACAATCGAATGGGGCAGGGCATGCTTTTTTGTTCATTTTGCGGGAAAATGCAAAGTGAAGTAAGAAAACTGGTTGCCGGTCCAACAGCATATATTTGCGATGAATGTATTGAGCTTTGTCGGTGCATTGTTGAGGAAGAAGAAGAGAAAACTGTAGAAAAAGGACCAAAAAAAGTTCTACCGGAACCAAAAGAAATTAAGAAATTCCTGGATCAATACGTAATCGGCCAGGATAAAACAAAAAAAATATTGTCTGTTGCCGTATATAATCATTATAAAAGGTTATTTTCCCATATAGATTCCGACGGTATTGAAATTCAAAAAAGCAATGTTCTTTTAGTCGGTCCGACTGGTTCAGGGAAAACTCTGCTGGCGAAAACGCTGGCAAAATTTCTCAACGTTCCTTTTACCATTGCCGATGCCACAACACTTACAGAAGCCGGATATGTCGGCGAAGACGTTGAAAACATAATTTTGAGTTTACTGCAGAACGCCGATTATGATGTTGCCAGAGCCTCAAAAGGTATTGTCTATATAGATGAAATTGACAAGATCGCCAAAAAATCAGGTAATCCGTCTATAACAAGAGATGTCTCCGGCGAAGGCGTTCAACAGGCACTATTGAAGATTATGGAAGGAACAATGGCCAATATTCCGCCTAAAGGTGGCCGCAAGCATCCGCAGCAGGAATTTATTCAAGTTGATACCACTAATATTTTATTTATTTGCGGCGGTGCTTTTAATGATCTGGAAAGTATAATTTCCAAGCGTTTGGGTGCTAATTGCGTTGGTTTCGGCGCTAAAATTAAAAGTAAAAAGGAAAAAAGAGTTGGGGAAGTACTTGCCGAAGTGCGTTCGGAAGACTTGTTGAAATTTGGATTAATACCGGAGTTTATCGGCCGTCTGCCGGTCATTGCCACACTGGATGATTTGGATGAATCGACTTTAGTCCGTATTTTAATGGAACCAAAAGATTCTATTATTAAACAATACAAAAAATTATTTGAATTGGAAAATGTGACTTTAAAGTTTACCGATGGAGCATTACGAGCGGTCGCTAAATTATCTATGGAGAGAAAATCTGGAGCGCGAGGTTTACGATCCATACTGGAAAATACAATGCTGGAAGTAATGTATGACATTCCTTCGCAGCGCGATATAAAGGAATGTGTAATTAGTGAAGAAGTCGTAACTAATAAAGAAAAACCAATATTAATTTATGAAACCAAATCTGAATCAGCTTAAGAAATATATGGAATAAAAACATGGTTGAAGGCAAAGAATTTAATGATCAAAATAAACAGTTTGTAATACCTCTCTTGCCCTTAAGAGATGTTGTCGTTTTTCCGCACATGATTGTGCCATTATTTGTCGGAAGAGAGAAGTCCATTGCTGCATTAGAATCAGCCATGAAAGATGAGAAAAGTATTTTCATGGTTGCTCAGAAAAATGCCAAGAAAGACGATCCCTCTCAAGAAGACATCTATCTGGTTGGTACCATTGGAATTATTATTCAATTGTTGCGATTGCCGGATGGAACAGTAAAAGTTTTAGTCGAAGGCAAAATGCGCGGAGCCATAAAAGAATATTTAAAGAATGATGATTATTTCCTCGTTAAAGTCAGAGAGATAGAAGATATTGACGACCAAAGCGATGTGAAAAAGCAAGCATTAATGCGTAGCATTAAAGAATCTTTCGAATTGTATCTTAAACTAAGCAAGAAGGTTCATGTCGAGATGATGGGAACAATAGTGGCAATTGAAGATGGATCCAAGCTTGCTGATGTTGTGGTAACTCATCTCAATGTAAAATTGGAAGACAAACAGAAAATTATGGAGATATTCGACGTCGGCGAACGTCTGGAATCAATTTATTCGCTGATGCTCTCCGAAATTGAAATCTTGCAAGTCGAAGAAAAAATCAAGCGGCGCGTGAAAAAGCAAATGGAGAAAACGCAGAAGGATTATTATCTCAATGAGCAAATGCGCGCTATTCAAAAAGAAATGGGTGAAAAAGATGAATTTCGCAATGAGATTGCTGATATAGAAAAACGACTCAAACAAAAGAAGCTGTCGGAAGAGGCAATGAAAAAAGTTCGGCAGGAAATAAAAAAATTACAAATGATGGCGCCGATGTCGGCAGAAGCTACAGTAGTAAGAAATTACATTGACTGGCTGATTGATATGCCATGGGCAGATAAAACAGAAAACAAATTCACTTTGAGGGAATCAGAAAACATCCTTGAAGAAGATCATTATGGATTGAAAAAGGTCAAAGAACGTATCATCGAATATCTTGCCGTACAATTACTGGCAAAGAAAAACAAAGGTCCTATTCTGTGTCTGGTTGGTCCGCCTGGAGTGGGAAAAACATCAATTGCTAAATCAGTAGCTCGGGCGACAAATCGAAAATTTGTTCGTATTTCTCTGGGAGGTGTTCGTGATGAGGCTGAGATTCGTGGTCACCGCCGGACTTACATTGGAGCTATGCCGGGGAAAATTATCCAATCATTAAAAAAGGCCGGTTCGAATAATCCCGTTTTTTGTTTGGATGAAGTTGATAAACTCAGCTCAGACTTCAGGGGAGATCCGTCTTCTGCACTACTCGAAGTTCTTGATCCGGAGCAAAATAAAGCATTCAATGACAATTATCTTGATGTCGACTATGATTTATCGGATATCATGTTTATTACTACGGCTAATGTTTTGCAGACTATACCTGCTCCTTTGCAGGACAGAATGGAAGTAATTCGGATTGCCGGATACACGGAATTGGAAAAACTGCAAATAGCGAAAAAATTCCTAATAGCAAAACAATTGGAAGCTAACGGCTTACTTCCTGAAAACATTGAATTTTCGCGTGGAGCATTATTAAGAATCATCCAGCAATACACGCGGGAAGCTGGAGTTAGGAATCTGGAAAGGGAAGTCGCTTCCGTTTGCCGTAAAGTGGCTAAGGAAATCGTCAATAACGGCAGCAAGAAGAAATTGATAATTAGCTCCAAATCTATTTCCAAATATTTGGGTGTGCCAAAATACCGCCATGGAGAAATAGAGGGCAAGAGCGAAATTGGTCTCACGATTGGACTCGCATGGACGGAAGTTGGCGGTGAACTTCTAGTTATAGAAGCTTCCATTATGGAAGGTACAGGCAAGATGGTAATGACCGGGAAATTAGGTGATGTAATGCAGGAATCTGTTCAGGCAGCCCTGACTTACATTCGTGCTCGAGCGGAGCAATTCGGTTTGCCCAAGAACTTTTATAAAAAAATTGATATTCACGTCCATGTACCGGAAGGAGCAATTCCCAAGGATGGCCCTTCAGCGGGAATTGCCATGGCCACTTCTATTGCTTCGGCGTTGATGAAGAAAAAAGTTCGTTCCGACATGGCAATGACTGGTGAAATTACTTTAAGAGGAAGGGTTTTGCCTATAGGCGGCCTAAAAGAAAAGATTCTGGCTGCTCATCGCGGTAACATTAAGATGGTTATTATACCCAAAGATAACGAAAAAGACTTGGCAGAAGTACCACAAAATGTACAAAATGCGTTGAAAATCATTTTCGTTGATCATATTGATGAAGTGCTCAAGATTGCTTTTGATGAAGAAGTTAAATTTGGTGTAACCACCGCTCATGATGTCTTAATGAATACTTCGTCAGTAAATTAAGCGGTACTTACTTTTTTTATATTTGCTTGACAAGAAATATCAATATTGCTAAAAGCCTCACAGCGTTTTTTTGGCATTACGGGCGGGTAGCTCAGCTGGGAGAGCGCCACGCTTACACCGTGGATGTCACAGGTTCAAGTCCTGTTCCGCCTACCATTTTATAATTTGGGGAAGTGAAAAAAAGATTTTTTGGGGTCGTAGTTAAGTTGGTTATAACGCCGGCCTGTCACGCCGGAGGACAGGGGTTCAAGTCCCCTCGGCCCCGCCAGAAAATCTAAGGGAGTCAGCCAGTATGGTGGCTCCCTTTTTTTTGCAAAACTCCAATTCTAATGAAACTCAGATATTACAAGCACAACGCAGTAATATCTGTAAGTTGAATTATCCCACGTGCGAAGCTAAGTGGGACTATTTTAATGAACCTCAAACTTCAGAAACAGAGTGTGCTGAGGCTTGCAGATCTAATTATCCTGCGAAGCATAGGTACAATACCAGTCGTTTGACCAAAACTTGCTTTTTAATGATTATTGATATAAACTTCTCAACAATTATAATCACTTCCCGTAAAAATAGTCGTTTTGAGAGAAAGAATAAATATGGATTATGAAGGGCTAATAATAAGACCGCCAAGTGAAGCATACAGTTTACTTTTGCAAGTCACGGTCGGGTGTTCGCATAATAAATGTACATTTTGTGGAACATACCGGCAAAAAAAATTCAAAATTAAACCCATTGAACTGATAACCAAAGATCTTACTGAAGCAAGATCTTATGGTCACGTAGAAAAAGTATTTTTATGTGATGGAGATGCGTTAATTATACCGCAACTACGTCTTGAAGAAATACTTAAACTAATTAATGATAACATACCGACTCTAAAGCGAATTGGAACTTACGCTAATGCCAAAAGCATATTAAGAAAAAGCGTTGATGAATTGAAAAAACTAAGAGAATTGGGTTTAAAAATAATATATCTTGGTGTGGAAACAGGAAATATTGAATTGCTGCAAAAGATTTCTAAAGGTGCAACCTATGAACAAATGGTGGAAGCAGCGCACCGGATTAAAGAAGCAGGGATTGCACTTTCGGTGACTGTTATACTGGGATTGGGTGGAATTGAAAAAAGTGTTGAACATGCCTTGGATACGGCAAAAATATTGACGGACATGGATCCGGACTATGCAGGCGCCCTTACCTTGATGCTTGTACCTGAGACACCTTTGTATGATGATTATATGGCTGGCCGCTTTGTATTGCCGGATAAATTTGGTTTCATACGAGAATTATATCTGATTATTGCAAATTCAAATTTTACTAATTGCTATTTCACTTCTAATCATGCCTCTAATTATTTACCAATAAAGGCTAATTTACCATTTCAAGAAGAAAGTGTTTTAAAACTGATTAGTTCAGTGATTAATAAAAAAGATATGAAAAAGATCAGGCCGGAGCATTTACGTGGTTTATAAGTCAGGTGTATTTTAGAAAAATTATGAAAATTATTTCGAACATATTTTTTCGGCGCAATAAAAAATATATTGAAGAAAAAATTAAAGCGATGCTTACAAAAGCGCAAAGAAATGGTTTTGTCGATGCGTCCTCGCGTGAGATGATTGAAAATATATTAGCATTTACCCATATTCTGGTTCGTGAAATAATGATTCCTCGCACACAGATAGTTGCTGTCAGCACGGAAGCGACTATCGAGGAAATTATTCAGGAAGTAATAGAATCCCGCCATACACGCATCCCCGTCTATCGCGGAACAATTGATAATATTATCGGCATATTAAATGTCAAAGACCTACTTAAGTTTTGGTCGCAGCAAATCACTAAGGAAGATATTTTATCATGTCTTATCAAACCATATTATATCCCGGAGACCAAAAACACCCATTTGTTGTTTTATGAATTAAAAGAAAATAAAAAACACATCGCGATTGTAATTGATGAATACGGCGGAACATCCGGTTTAGTGACTCTAGAAGATCTACTCGAAGAAATTGTAGGAGAAATTCGTGACGAGCACGAGACTAATACCGGTGCTGATGGCATTTTTCAGTTAACCGACGGATCAATAACGGTAGATGGACGAACAGAAATTGAAAAGATTGAGGAGTATTTCAATATCATTCTGGAAAGAGGAAGATTTGAAACAGTCAGTGGCTTGATATTAAATTATACAAAAAGGATTCCCCTAACGGGCGAGAATTTGCATATAAACGGATTGGATATCGTGATAGAAAATGCCGATGAGCGCAGTATTAAAAAAGTTAAAATCAAGGAAATCAAAAAAACTAATTCAAATGAAAAATAAGATAATTCCTCCTGGCAATTTCCGGCTGAATGAAAATTTAAAGTGGAACATTTTATTCGCAATTCTAAGCGGAGCTTTGCTGATATTATCTTTCCCCAAGTATGGTTCTGGCTTTGTCGCATGGTTCGCCTTTGTTCCGCTTCTATTTGCATTATATAGTGTAACATCAATTCGGCAGGCAATACTGCTGGGTTTCATCACCGGAATTGTCGGTTATGTAGGAATAATCTACTGGATTGCCTATGTAGTGATTAATTATGGATACCTGCCTATATATCTTGGTATCATAATTATGCTGCTATTAGCTTGTTATTTAAGCCTTTATCTGGCCATATTTGCGGCTGGGATCGTTTATTTCAGACGGAAGATCCCTCTGTATTTAATAGCTCCTGTTTTGTGGGTTTGTCTGGAATATTGTAAATCGCAGCTTTTCACCGGGTTTCCCTGGGAGAACCTTGGTTATTCCCAGTATCTTAATTTATATCTTATTCAATTTGCCGATATTTTGGGCGTCTATGGTTTGTCCTTCTTAATTATTATGGTCAATGTTTCTTTATTTGAAATTATCACTAAAAGATCTAAGCGGGAATACATCATAACAACAGCAGTATCCCTGATTCTCATCAGTGTATACATCTACGGAATCTTTCGGGCAAATAGTATTGATAAAATATTGCAAAATCCATCAACACCATCAATGGAAGTATCATTAATACAAGGCAATATTGATCAATCGATAAAATGGAATGAAAGTTATAAGAAAGAAACTATTAATATCTATGAAGATATTTCTTTAAAGAATATACCGGCAAGTGGTGGACTAATTGTCTGGCCGGAAACAGCCATTCCGTTTAATTTTCAGGATGATAATGATTTAAGCAGACAGATAAGAAATTTAGCGATTAAGACAAAAAGTGATTTTATATTCGGATCTATTAGTTATTTACGAAGAAGTCATTACGTTGATTTTTATAATAGCGCATATCTCTTATCTTCGGATGGCGAAGTCAAAGGTAAATATGATAAAGTTCATCTCGTTCCTTATGGTGAATACGTTCCCTTGCGAAATGTGTTTCCTTTCATTAATGGACTAACCGCCGGAATTGGTGATTTTAGCACAGGTGATGGATATTTCCCCTTATCTGCGGCAGGCCGAAAAATAGGAGTTTTAATCTGTTATGAAGGGATCCTGCCTTTCGCTGCCAGAGTGTATAAAAATGAATCCGCCGAAATATTAGTCAATATTACAAACGATGCCTGGTTTGGTTCCACTTCCGCACCCTATCAGCACCTATCCATGACCGTTTTTAGAGCCGTGGAAACGCGTTTATATCTGGTAAGGGCAGCCAATACCGGCATATCGGCAATTGTTGACCCACGGGGGCAAATTGTAGCAAAGACAAATATTTTCCAAAAAGATTCCTTGAAGGGCAATGTAAAATTATTAAAGATACCTACTTTTTACGCGGAACATGATGATCTATTAGTAGGGGCTTCTTTTATTTTATGTATCTTTTGTTTATTATGGAGCTTAAAAGGGAGGTTAAGGAATGCAGACAGAAAATATTCAAGAAAAAATTAGTGATTTAAAAAAACGAATTAAATATATAGGGGACTGTCTTTGACGTTGCGGAATTAGAATTAAAGATTAGGGATTTGGAAGTATTGTCCGCAAAAAATGATTTCTGGGAAGATCAGGATAAGGCTCGTGAAATTCTTCAAAAAAAGACGAAACTTACCAATAAACTGGATAATTGGAGAAAATTTAATAAAGAAATTATTGACATAGATATTCTTTGGAATATTGCGTTTCAAGAGAAAGAAGAGAATGTCCTGCAGGATTTAGCCTGTGACATGGACGCGCTTACTTCTTCCGTGTGTCAGGAAGAAATTAAAATGATGCTCTCCAGCGAACAAGATCCAATGAACGCTATTATATCAATTCACGCTGGAGCAGGAGGAACAGAAGCGCAGGACTGGGCGGAAATATTGCTGCGTATGTACTTGCGCTGGGCTGAAAAAAAAGGATTTACTACAAAAATTATCGATTATCTGCCCGGAGATGAAGCCGGTATTAAAAGCGTATCTTGCACTGTGGAAGGTGAGTACGCCTATGGTTATGCTAAAGCGGAAATCGGTATCCACCGACTCGTTCGCATATCGCCGTTTGACGCTAATTCAAGACGGCATACTTCTTTTGCATCCGTCTTTGTCTATCCGGAAGTTGATGATGAGATAAAAATTGAAATCAATGAAGATGATTTACGTATTGATACTTTTCGTGCCGGTGGTAAAGGCGGGCAACATGTAAATAAAACTGATTCTGCTGTTAGAATTACGCATTTGCCATCGGGAATAGTTGTGCAATGTCAGAATGAACGTTCTCAGCACAAGAACAAAGCAATGGCGATGAAGTATCTTAAGTCACGGCTCTATGAAAAGGAACTGCAACAAAAAAATGATGAAAAAAATGAAGTAAATAAACTTAAAAAAGACATTGCGTGGGGCAGTCAGATTCGATCATATGTTTTACATCCATATAAGTTGGTTAAAGATCACCGGACAAATTTGGAAAATGGCAACGCCAATAAAGTGCTTGATGGAGATATAGATGAGTTCATCCAAGCATATCTCATGAATTCAACAAGTCGCTCTCTTCCGCAAGATCATTTAAAATAAAGTTAAAAGAATTTTGGGAAAAACAAAAACTATGCTATGAACTACACGACAAAAATCAGGGAATTGTCTAAGTGTTGTGATGTTAGATAGAGAGATACATACATATTTCAAAGAAATGCTTAGGAGCCGGTCTTGATGATAAAAATAAAAAATTACTTAGCTATTTGTTTTATTTTTTGTTTGTGTTTAATTATTTCCTCTTTATGTTTCGCTGAAAATTTACCGGAAAAAAATACAATTGATAATACCGAAAGCAGTAATGCGGTTGTATCGCCTAAAAAACAAGATAATCCACAAGCTGTTAATATATCCGATAAAAGTACCGCAGATTCTATTACTCCTCCGAAGCAGACCAATCGAGAGCGTAAGACAGAAGAAGAGCAGGATTTAATGGAAAAGGCACTAGATTTACTGGAAGTTGCCGATATTTTTTGGGAAAAAGGAGATGTGGAAAATACATTAAATACCTTGGATAAAGCGTATTCATTAGTTCTCGATACCAACGGAGATGTGGCTGTATCAAGGCAAAAAGATGACTTACGTCTTCTAATTTCCAAACGCATATTATCTGTATATTCAGCCAAACAAACCGTTACTAACGGTAAAGCCAGTGAAATACCGATGATTCTTAATGCCGATGTAGAAAAGGAAATCCGATCATTTCAGGGAATAGAACGCGATTTTTTTATTTCCTCTTATCAGCGGTCAGGCCTTTATCGTTCCATTATTCTAAAAGAGTTAAAAAAGGCAGGCATTCCAGAAGAGTTGTTTTGGCTTCCTTTGGTGGAAAGTGGTTTTAAAATACAGGCTTATTCGCGTGCCCGGGCTCTCGGTTTGTGGCAATTTATTCCTTCCACCGGCTATAAATTCGGCCTGAGTCGCGATGAATGGGTCGATGAACGCATGGATGTGGAAAAATCAACACAAGCGGCAATCGCCTATTTAAAGGAATTGCACGGTATGTTTGGCGATTGGCTTACAGTTTTGGCAGCATATAATTGTGGGGAGGGTAGGGTTCTGCGGGTCATATCCAGACAGCACATCAATTACTTTGACCGTTTTTGGGATCTATATAATCAGTTGCCTCGGGAGACGGCACGCTATGTTCCCAGATTTATGGCTACTTTACATATAATCAAGAATCCGCAAAAATATGGAATTAATTTGGGTAATACAACCGAGAAGCCAATTCCATATAGCACGGTCAAAGTTAATAAAGTCATGAAGCTTCAGGATATTGCCATGAAAATTGAAGTATCCGAAGATGTAATGAATCTGCTTAATTCAGAATTAAGACACAAAATAACTCCGGATAGCGAATATGAATTAAAAATCCCTACGGAAGCTTTAGCCAAGTTTAATTTAGTAGTAAGTGAAATACCGGAGACCGTAAAACCACGCTTTACCGGTCGAACTGTTTTCATCAAGCATAGGGTAAAAAGCGGCGAAACAGTTGCTTCTATTGCGAAAAGATATAAGGTTTCGTCAGCAAATATAATTTCGTATAATAAAAAAAGTACAAAAAAAGGGTTGGTTGTTGGGAAAATGTTGAATATCCCTATATTCCGTGAAGCCCGGTTATCAAAAAACAAACTAAGATCAAAGAATAAAAGAACGCAGACAGTAAAGAGAGATGGAGAAAAAATAAAAGTAGCCAATCAAACGTTATCCGCTGCGGATGTGGATAATTTGGGTACAAACAAATACATAGTTACAAGAGGTGATAATTTATCAATAATTGCTAGAAAGAATAATACTACTTCGGAAAAATTGAAGCAGCTAAATAATTTCCCCGGCGAAAAAATCAAGCCCGGTCAAGTTTTAATTGTAAAATGAAATGGAATTAGTCCATATTTGACTTGTCGCAGTTCAAAATTCCGAATAACTCTTTTTCTTTTATCTGCATTTTAGTTGTTTGAGCTTTAGTTGTGTTTTCGTGATTGAAGCCGAGCAAATGAAGCAGTCCATGGATTATTAAAAAATCAATTTCTTCAGATAAAGAAAGATCACCAATGGCTGCGTCTCTTTGCGCTGTCTCTGCGGAAATAACTATATCACCCAAAATATCCGGATTGATATTACCGTATTCACCTTCGTGCAAAGAAAAAGAAAGGACATTTGTCGTGTTATCTCTTTGCAAATAGTCGGCATTTAATTGTTTAATTGCATTATCATCCACAAATGAAATGCTTAGTTCCATATTTGCGCAGTCCATAATTTTTAGTAGTTTCAGGACAGTGCTGCGGATTTTACGCCGTTCTATTTTAATTTTGGTCTGCTTGTTTTCGATTTGTATTTGCATTAGCATTAGTATATTTATTGCCATTAGTTACTTTTGATGTTGATTCTGGATAATCAACACGATGGTGAAAAATTCCGGTAAGAATTTTAGTGAATGTCTCTGCTATGGTATTGAGATTTCTTAATGTTAATTCGCATTCATCAAGTTGTCCTTCCATATAGATTTGTTCAATTCTTTCTCTGACCAAAGAACGAATTCGTGCCGGAGTTGGATGAGATAGGGTGCGCGAAGATGCTTCAATAACGTCACCTAGCATTACCAAACCTGCTTCTTTAGTTTGTGGCTTTGGTCCTGGATAACGGAAATCGCTTTCCGATAAAGAACGAATCGATTCATCTTTATTTTTTTTGGCCTTGTCATAAAAATAGCTGACAATATTATTGCCGTGATGTTGTTGGATGATGCTAATAATCTGTCGGCCAAGTTTGACTTGAGAGGCAAGTTCGCAACCATCCTTTACATGAGAAATTATGATCAAACTGCTCATTTTTGGAGATAACTTGTCATGTCTGTTATCAAAATTGGGCTGGTTTTCAATAAAGTACTGAGGTTTAGTCAGTTTACCAATATCATGATAGTAGGCGCTTACTTTTGCCATTAGAGAATTAGCTCCGATAGCTTCGGCTGCTGCCTCCACAAGAGACGCTACAATGATACTGTGATGATAAGTTCCTGGTGCTTCAATAATCATTCTTTGAAAGAGTGGCTGATTAAGATTTGCCAGTTCCAGCAATTTAATGTCAGTGATGAAACCGAAGGCACTTTCAAAGATGGGGGTGATACCGGCCACGAGAATTCCAGTAATAATCCCTCCGACAAACCCCATAACAAAGCGTGAAAATAAATCATTAAATAAATTGCCAGTCAAAAGATTCATGCAAAAAATTGCGGCAATGTTAACAATGCCTAAAAATATGCCTACTTTTAAAAATGCAGAACGCTGTCGGCTATTAACGATACGATATGAAGCCGCTACAGATCCGAGAAAAGCAAATAACGGGAAAATGATTTTTTCATCGAATAAGAAGCCAATCAAAAATGAAACCATGACACTTATAATTAAAGCAACATTTCTGTTTATTAAAACAGCAATAATCATTGCTCCGAATGCAAATGGTATAGCAAAAAAACAACTGTCAGTTGATATCGAGGGGAACGCTTTATTGACGGAGCTTGAGATAAAAATCCCCACTTTAATAATTAATATTTGTAATACAATTATAATGCTGAAGACAAGCAAGTCAACATTGGAACGGCGGGGGATATTGAGCCAATTTCTCGTACGCCATAAATACATTATGCAGGCGAGAAAAAGTGCGGTGAGAAAAATTCCGATAAGAACTAAGAATCCTGAAAATTTGCTATCTCCTTTGAATTTAAAAAAGGCGTCTAATTTTGCCAGTTCCAAATATCCGATTTTTTCTCCCTCGCGCACGATCATCTCATTTTTCTGAACCTGGAAGAAAACCGGTTTTACCTCTTCCATCGAGGAAGTCTTCTTCTTTTCTGAAGCATCTTTATTGAATGTAAGATTTGGTTCGATTAGTTTTTTTGCCAGAGAAAACACAACCTGTCTTACATTTTCTGCTTGTTCCTGATCTTTAAATATTAAGTTTATTTTTTTTAAGACAACCGAATCGATTTCATTTATATTCAAGATCTGGTTTAAATTTTTAATATCACTTTCTACTTGAGTTGTTACTGTTCGAACAATGATGCCTTTTTCTTTTTCCAGTTGATTGAAGTTGACATTGGTAATGAATTTGCTTTCATAAATAGAAGTAATAAGGCGGGACATTTTTTGCTTTAACTCATTTGAATATCGTTGATCTTTTAAAATATCAAATTCCTGTGACGCCAGAGAGACTCCTAAAGCCGTTTCCATAAGTATTTTAGCTTTTTGATTTTCACGAATGTTCAGAGAGCTGTTTTCGGGAATATTTTCCTTAGGCAGACGCTTATAATATTCATCAACAGTGGCAATAGCCTTCAGAAGTTTATTCTTTATGGTGAAGGAGATATTGTTATCAAAATCATAAACAGGCTTGATATTTTCCGTGGCATCATTTTTTTTCTGTTTAGTTGACAATTGGTCTTCAACCAAAAAATCACGATCGGCTTTGATATCATGCGCTGCTATCATGCCTTGCTTGAGCTTCGGCGCTAAAAAATTAATTTCCGGTGCCAGAATTAAGGCTAAAACAAGACAAAGAACAATACCGATAGCCCATCTTTGAAAAAGATTATTTTCCAAAAAGCTAAAGATGAATTTATATTTCCCCTTTAATTTATTGAAAAACTTTATTATATTGTTTGTAGTCGAGTTGATGAAGTCCATAAAATTAAATTTTCGAATTATCTCTTCTTTCTTTATCCAATCGAGCATAAGCTTTAATTATATCCTGAACTAATGGATGACGCACGACATCAATTTCCGAAAAACGGACAAAACGAATACGCTGAGCTTTTTTTAAAATAGTTTCCGCTTCGATTAATCCGGAAACTTTATCCACGGGTAAATCAACTTGTGTAATATCTCCCGTAATTATTGCTTTGGAACCAAAACCAAGTCGAGTTAAAAACATTTTCATTTGTTCAGATGTCGTATTTTGCGCTTCATCTAAAATAACAAAAGCATCGTTAAGGGTTCTGCCACGCATGAAGGCAAGGGGCGCAACCTCGATTAGCCCTTTTTTGATTAGCGTTGTTGCCCTTTCGAGATCAATCATATCATAGAGGGCGTCATATAAAGGCCGAAGATAAGGATTTACTTTTTCGGCCAAATCTCCGGGCAAAAAACCAAGTCTTTCGCCCGCTTCCACAGCGGGACGCGCCAGAATAATACGTTCTACTTTTTTTCCCAGCAGATACGATACCGCCATGGCCATGGCCAGATATGTTTTACCGGTTCCTGCCGGCCCTATGGCAAAGACCATATCAAAGTTTCTCATGTATTCAATATAAAGCCGTTGGGCAATGCTTTTCGGAGTTATTATCCTTTTTTTGGAGGAAATGAAAACGGTATCGAGAAATATTCGCGACAATTCAAATGTTACATCTTCGGAAAGGATACGATGGGCATAGTCAATATCGGAGGAGTGTATTTGCCAGCCTTTTTCCATGATAGAATAGAGCTGTTGCAGCATAGTGCTTATTTTGAGGACACTGCTATCTTTGCCGGAGATGGAAATATGATTCCCCCAGGCTTTTACATCCACTGGCTCCAGATTTTGAATGAATTTTAAATGCTTATCGTGTTCGCCGCAGAGATTTTTCAGTAAATTATGATCGGCAAAGGAAATTTTCTCTACGGACACGCTCTTGGTTGCTTGTTTCAATGAGTTTTCAGCCTCTAAGAAGAGATATGACTCAAATCCTAAAATTATGGTTGATTACGTTTTCAGGCGCAGATTTCTATCACTTTGATATCTCCATTGCAACACAATTTATACCATTTACTTATCAGACATTAAAAGGTTGATTTAACTGGCATAATACCAAGCAACTTGGTATTAATACTGCAAAAACAGGTGAGCTAAGACTTTAGCATTGCCCAGAATATTGTCAATCGGGCAGTTTTCATTCGGTTGATGGGCCGTTTGATTGGTTTTGGACCAGACTGCCACCGGATAATTTTTTTTGCGGATGTAGGATGCAACAGTTCCTGCACCAACGCCACCGGCAAATGCTTTTACATTGTAAACATTGTGAATGGCTTCAGTAAGCGCTTTGACTATTTGTGCGTCAGGGGAAGTTGGTTTTACTGATTGCACATATTGTGCGGTAGATATTTCTATTTGAACCTTAAATTTCTTTTCAATTTCACGAACAATTTTTTGTATCGTATCCATAACATCCTGCAAATCATACTCTGGCAGAACGCGGCAATCCATGCAAAAAACATCTTCGCCGGGAATTGTGTTGATATTTCCGACATTTGCTTCTTTTTTTGTTGGTTCAAATGTACTTTCCGGCGGATCAAAAAGAGGATCAGACTTGGGGAATAATTTTTTGAGCTTGCCTAATTTTGTTACCAGGTGGGATGCCGCAAAGAAGGCATTATTGCCTAATTGCGGGTTGCTGCCGTGGCATTGCTTACCTTTTGTTTTAAAACACAGCCAGAGAATGCTTTTTTCAGCTACTTCGATTAATGTTCCCTGAGGATTTCCCGAATCAGGAACTACAATCAAATCATCATGGTTAAAAAGTTTATCTGTGGAATCTATCATGTAAAAGAGTCCCATATTGCTTGATGTTTCTTCATCGGATACAAACACGAGATTAATCGAATTAGTCGTTGTTAATCCTTCATCTATAACAGCTTTGGCGGCAAAGATAGAAGCCACCATATCCTGCTGATTATCCTCTACACCTCTGCCGAAAATATGACCGTCTTTTACATAAGCACGGTAAGGATCATGATGCCAAAGTTTCAATTCTCCCGGTGGAACAATATCCAGATGGGTTATGATCCAGATAAATTTGGATTTGTTTTTACCTTCAATAGTGGTGACAAAATTTGGACGGATACCTGATGAAACCCTTGTGTCTTGAGCATCATAGTGGCGAAAATTCTCAAATCCCATTTCCAGAAGGCGCTGTTTTAAAAAGTTAGCTTTTATTAACTCGCCATCACCGCCATTCTCCGGTCCTACGGCGGGGATTGCGGTAAGAGCGATTTGCAGCTCAATTGCCTGATCACGATAGGAGTCGATTCTCTGAGATACTCGCCGAAACTTATCTGCGTCAATCATGTCTATTCCTCAAGGGAAAATTAATCTGCCGGATTTATTACAATAGGTTTACCGATGCCGATAGGTGGTTCACCAAAATCTTTAGTATCACCTAAAATTAAAAAGACTCTATTGTTTTCGTCAAGGTAATTGGCTGCGACCCTGTTTACGTCTGAAACCTTTACATTTTCAATTTTATTCCGGTAGCTCAAAAGATAATCCTGAGGCAATTGATCATATTCCAGTTTCATTTGCTGCAGGGCAATCTGCCTTGGCTCAAGAAAAGAAAAGATAAAGCCGTTATTGATAGATTTTTTTGCCCAACATATTTCTTTGCTTGTAATAGTATTGGATGTTGCTTTTTTTAAAACAGCGTTGATTAGGCTCAAGGTTTTAAATGAGGACTGAGTTTTGGTGAAGGCGTAAGCCCCGAAGATGCCGTAGTCCGGCTTGGAACGATAGAAACTGCCGGCACTATAAGCCAACCCCTCATTATTACGCACGGCGCTAAATATGAGGGAAGGGAACCCCCCACTGCCGATAATAAAATCAAGAAGAGTAAAAGCATAAAAATCGGGATTGTTTTTGCTGACAGACAACTCTCCACAGATAATCGTTGATTGCGGGATTTCTTTGTTAATATAATAAAGACCGCTGTTTGTTTTTTGAGGCAGCTCTGGAACTTTGTTTGTCTGCCCGTTAGTTTTCCAATTTCCAAAATATTGGTTGATCTTGTTTATCGCTATTTCTTGGGTGATATCCCCGGTTATGGCAATCATAATTTTATCGGGCGAAAATGATTGCTTATGAAATTGGATTAAATCGTCCCGTTCAATTTTAGAAAGCGATTTCATTGAAGCAAAATGCCCTCGTGAGTTATTGCGATAAATGAGCCGATTGAATTCACGAAAAGCAAGTCTCTGCGGATCGTCTTTTAACCTTCTTAAATCTTCAATTTCTAATTCCCTGGCCAGGATGAATTTATTTTGTTCAAATGCAGGCTGGGTAAGTATTTGAGCCAGAAGATCAAGGCTTTGATCAATGTCTGTGGAGAGAAATGAAAGATCAATTGAGGCTGATTCCATCGCCATTGAAATTGAAGGAGACGCGGCAAGAAAATCAAATCGGTTATCAATTTCCGTACTGCTTAATTTTGTTGTGCCCCCCGTTCTCATTACGTAGGCAGTTAATTGGGCAACTCCCTCTTTGCCTTCAGGATCATACATCGAACCGGTCTTGATAAGAGCGTTTACACTTATTAAAGGCAACTCGTGATCTTCCAGAATATAAAGCACGATTCCGTTTTCCAGAACGACCCTCTGTGCCTGGGGTAAATTAAATTGCAGTGGCGGATATTTAATTTTATCGGGTGAGGGCAGTGGGAATTCAGCAGAAGCTGTTGCCTCAAAAAATCCAGCCGACAATAATAGTGCGATAAACAAAAAATGAATATATGAAATTGATGATTTAATTATTTTTAAATTCATATTGATCAGTATCAATCTTTCTTTTTATTTAAAACCGCAATAGTACGATTTTTGGAATTCAGATAGAGTTGTGAAGCTTTTTGAATATCGGCACCGGTTACTTTTTCAATCGTGGTTAGATAATTGGAAAAGTACCGAAAATCGCCCAGCAATACTTCATAGTAGGATAAAGTCGAAGCCAGTTCTGTATTGGAATCAAGGCTCTGAATATATCCCATTTTCAGCTGGTTTTTTGCTTTGGCTAATTCTGCATCTGATATCGGCTCAGTTTTAAGCTTTTCAATTTCCTTAAGAATTATTACTTCAAGTTCAGCATTGGTATGGGGATGACGGGGTTTAGCAGATATTGTAAAGAGGTTTGGATATCTGGTACCTGGCATTCCATTGGATGCGCTGACACTTTCCGCGATTTGCATTTCGGTGACGAGCAAATTATACATTCGGCTGGTTCTGCCTTTGGTGAGAATTGTTTCCAATACGTCGAAAACATAATCATCGTAAGCGGGAGCCGTAGGTTTATGAAAGCCCATAATCATCATTGGATTGGCATCGAATATAAGAGAAACTCTTCTTTCTTCGGTCTGTAATGGTTCAGCAGTGATGGTATTTTTCAATTCCGGGCTTGCGGGAATACGGCCGAAATATTTATTGATCAATTTTAAGGTATCCGCGGGATTGATATCGCCGACAACAGCGATTACAATTTTTTCCGGCGCGTTATACTTAGCGAATATTTTTCGTAATGAATTAGGACTCAGGTTTGCCAGATCTTCTGTCCAGCCAATAATTGGCCTCCCATAAGGATGAGTTTTGTAGGCTGTGCTGATGAATTGCTCGTACAATTTTCCATCCGGATCAGATTCGACGCGTTGTCTTCTTTCTTCCATCACGACATCCCGCTCTGTGTAAAATTCACGAAAGACAGGATTGAGCAAACGGTCAGTTTCAATTCTTGCCCAGAGTTCAATTTTATTTGCCGGCAGACTGACGTTATAAGTTGTTACATCCTGACCGGTGGAGGCATTCATATCCAAACCACCGTTTTCGGTGTAGAGGCGGTCAATCTCATTCGCTATGAAATATTGTTTGTGTTGAGTTTGCAGTTTTTTTAATTGGGAGGAGAGGGTCTTAATTATTACGGGATCGGCCTTTTTTGCTTTTCTCTTTTCTTTGTCGAGAGCAAAGCCTGCGCGTTCAATTTGCTCCAGCAGTATTTTCTCAGCAGAATAGTTTTTTGTGCCGATTGTTGTTGTCCCCTTGAACATCATATGTTCCAGAAGATGGGCGGCGCCGCTTTCGCCTTTTGTTTCATCCACGGCGCCAACTAAGTGGCGGATATAGAGAGCGACCGTAGGGCTTACATGCCTATCCAGCATCAAAACAGTTAAGCCGTTTTTCAATTTAGCTTTAACAACTTTTTTCCCCAGATCGAAACCAAAGCAATTAGCGGTAAGGGAAAAAATAAAGGCAGTCACTAAAACGAAATTATAAATTCTGTTATTCTTTGACATTATCAATTTCATCTGTTTCTTTTTTGGGTACGAACCTAAAGACAAAGTAGATTATTCCGACAATACAAACCAGAATTAAAAGGGATGACGAAAAAAAATACATCAAAAACTCAATGGGATTATTGAGTTTAAATGAACCGAGAAATGTATTGACGCCGATAATTAAAAAAAACAAGGATAAAATTAAAACGGCAAAATTTTTAATCCAGATTAAAACAAATTTCATTGTGAAACTCCAATTCTAATTACTATTTTTCAGAGACATTTTTAATTCCATATAATCATCATAAGTAAAATCATCATTGCGGCAGCAAAGCAATGAATTATTATGATATAGAGGTTCTTGTGTAATGTCAAATGGTGAAGAGGCTACAGCTTCAGCCCACAAATCTGTGCCCGGAATAGGGGAATATTCGGCCAGCACCGGTTTGGCGCCGCATTGCCGGACAAAATCGATGCTTTCTTTGATTTCCGATGAAGTCTGACCGGGCAAGCCGCACAGCAGGTATATCCCGATTTCATCAGTTTTATATCCGGCACTTTTCAGATGACGCACAGCATTTTGTAATTCTTCGTTTTTAACTTTTCCGCCGGTTTGTATCTGCCGATTAAAGTCTGACGTTTCAAACCCGAAGCGAATTGTCTTGAACCCGGAACTGTACATCAATTCACTAAGCTCCGCATTAACCTCACGAAGATGCAAACCGTTAGGGCAGTGAAAATTGCAGGATAACTCATGCTTTTGGATTTCGCGCAGCAACGGTACTATCATTTTCCCCGGCTCGACAAGCAAGGCATCATCATAGAAACTAAAATTATTAACATTGAGTTTGTTTTGCCAGTGCTCAATTTCGTCGGCAACTTTTAGTGGATTGCGCCTGCGAAACTTGTTATTAAATATGTTAGATGAACAATAGCTGCAGCGATAAGGGCAGCCCAGAGATGTAGTGATCGGTAATTGTTCAGCATTATTTATCAAATCAAAAACAGGGTAGGGTCGGTAATCAAGATTATCCGCATCAGGCACAAAAGTTATTTCTTCACCAAACAAATCTTTCAATAAATGAAGAATAGGTTTTTCTCCCGCGCCGGCAATTACATAATCAGCGCCGGAATATTTTATCGCATGATCATAGCACAGCGTAGCGTATTTCCCGCCGAGCACAACGGGGACGGAGGGCAACACTTCCTTGATAATTTGAATTGCTTCAAAAACTCCCGGATACCAATAAGTCATCATCGAAGTAATTAAAACTATATCCGCGTCTTGATTCAGCTTTAAATCATTGCGGAATATTTCCGGCAGAATTCCGTAGCGGCAGTAATTTCGGGGAAACATCTTCAAAGCCTCAGGTTTGGCAATAATCTGTCGGAAGAATTTACCATGACCGGAAGAATGGCGCTGTAGCTGCCCACAATCGCTTTGCAGCATGGCCGGATGATAAGGGTCAAGGCAATCAATAAATCTAACATGATGACCGTTTTGACGCAGCAGGCCACCCAAATATAATAGCCCCAGCGGTTTTAACCATAAATCATAGGCGGCAAAATCGTGTATCCAAGGATTGATCAAAAGGATGTTTCTGCTCATGAATATTGCCTATCACAGCAGCATTTTAATAAGCATGGAAAAGACAGCCGGCGCAATACACTATCTAAAAAATTATCGATACCTTACCCCCGCATTTTTTATGGCTAGTATTCCTTGATATAAAATGCTGCTTTCATATACTGTCTTTCATCAAAGGAAGGTTTAAATGTTTTATTCACATCAGTTCGCCTCACCAATAAGGATGAAAGGCGCCCAATAGAAGGGGTTGCCATAGCCGTTCTGTCTAAGGTACATTTTTGCATCCCTGAGGGCAGTGTGCTTATCCTTGCCGGTTTTCAGTCCCTCAAAGAATTTGACCATGAGTTTATATGTCGATTCATCAGCTACACTCCAGAGACTAACCAGAACACTATCTGTCCCCGCATACATGAAAGCACGAGAAAGACCAACCACTCCTTCGCCAGCAGATTGTATACCTAATCCGGTATTGCAGGCGGACAGCCCAACGAGATCGGCATTCATGTTCATATTGAGTATCTCTGTGGCTGTAAGAAATCCATCCTCCTGTTCGTTCCCGATGAGATTTAGAACCAGTGCGGGTTGCTTGATATAGGGGATCTCGTTACCCAGTATTCCATGTGTCGAGAAAAGGACATAGCGTCTTGACGTCAAATCCTCTTTCATTACGTTTTTCTTTGAGGCATCAGCACCGATAAGCACCTTGGAATCACTAAAGAGCCGGCTTACCTCATTAACTTCCTTTGCGGTGTTCTCCAAGCGACTAAACGTGTAGCCCGATTCTTTTGTTTCTTCCTTATTTACTATATCGGGAAACACATCGCCTTTTTTCGGCACAATGGTGACAGATCGCAGTGACGCTGAGCGGCGATCCTGAGAATCAAAGACCGGATCGCCCAGACCAAAGAAGGTCGGTTCTTTCACGCGGGTCACATTCAGGTCACGCAGAAGAGAAAGAACAGAAGCGGACTGATAATAACTGAGTGTGTATTCGTCCATAACGTAAACCAGACCTTGCACGGAAGATAGTTGTGTTTGATTATCTGCCTGGTTTGCGACACGGACAAAGTCAACCCGCCGGTTCTTCTTTCTGCCGACTTCGGACACGTTATCTCCAATTGGTTCTGTATCGCCCTTTCCGGTGGAAATTAAACGGTTTTCGCTAACCCCATTTTTTATCAGATATTGTTTTACTGCCTTGGCTCGTTTCAGAGAAAGCTTCAGATTATACATGGGATTACCCACGCTATCGGTATGGCCTTCAATACGGATTGTTGTGTCTTTTAGTTCTTTTGAATTCAGCGCTGCCACGACTGCATCTAGTTGCTTCAGCGATTCACTGCGGATGATATCAGCGCCGGTATCAAAAAGGATGTGTGTACTCACTCGCTGAGATGCAGATGTTTTATCGCTCTTGGTTACTGGTACGCGGGTGAGGCCACGAACGATGGCATTTTTGTCCATCATGCCTTCGCCCCCTTGCTGCTTCAGTAAGGCCAGAGTTCTAGCCTCTGCTTTAAGTTCTTCCGCAGGTACAGAGAGAAGCAGGGACTCAAAAGGCAGGAGGCTCAGAGGGCCGTCGGGAATGATAATCAGGTGTTCACCTTTCTTCAATTTTGCAATGGCCGGTTTGATGAGAATGTCTGCGAGTTCTTTTGCAAGATTGAGACTGTAATCTTTAGCGTCATATCCAGCCTGGAAAGGGGAACGGAAGCGCTGAACCATGGCCTCGATCTCCGCACGTGTTTTGTTGACTTTGAAGCTATGGATTATAATTCCATTACGTATGACAAGGGCGATCGTGAAAGGTTCAGTCACTTCGTATTCGATGATGACCTCGCCGTTCTTCAATGAAAGTTGGGAGAGTTTAACCGGCTGCGGGTAGCGTATTGCGGCATACTGGGGGTATTCTTTGCGCAATCGGTCAATCAGGCTGTCCATACGTTGCTTAATGTCCGGATATTCGCCCTCGAGTTGTCTTAATAATTCGAGATTGTTTTTTTCAAAAGCTGTCTGTTGCTGCTTTTTGTTGATCATAAGCAGGGCGATAAGATTACCTTCTTCACGGGCAAGTTCAGTATATATCTTTAAACTATCTCCGGAATACCGACGGGAAAGGATCTCCGATAGAGTTCGCCCTTTAGTATTCTCCGCCCAGTAGAAGGCCTCAGCAGTTCGGCCCATCATGAAGGCGCAACGTGCTGCTCCTTTATAGGCTTCAACCCTTGGAAAACCCCATACCTTCCCCTCAAGATAATGCTCTTTCTCTGAGGGAGTCAAAGCACCCCTCTGATCTTCTATATAATCAATAGCCTTCTTAAACTGCCGGTATCCTTCTTCGTAATTAGTCAATCCTTCGTTGGCAAGTCCCAAGCCTATGGACTTTGCAACTATGTTGTATGCGTTCCTGGTTTTTTCGTCTTCTTCCCTGCCTCGGTTAAACTGTTCTCTGGCTTTTTGGTAATCAGTTTTTTTATTTTTAAGATAGTACACACCGAGTAAAAGGGGATGATCATACTTTGTAAAAATGGAGAATGCCTTCTCATCTTGACCAAGTACAAGATAGTAACCGCCAAGGTAACCTTCAAAAGCATCGTATGGGATGCCGATTTCTTTTGCAATTGCTATAGCTTTTTCACCGTAGTTGATGGCTTTCCGATAATCGTCTAAATAGGCATAAGTAGGCCCCATGTTTCCGAGCCATGTAACTTCACTCTTTTTGTCCCCAGTCTCCTCTGCGATTACTAAAGCTTTTTCATAATTCTCGATGGCTTTACGGTAATCGCCTATATTGTGGTAAACAACACCAAGACTACCGAACCATGCTCCCTTGCCTGCTTTGTTTCCAGTTTCCTCTGCAATTGTTAGGGCATGCTCGATATAGTCAATAGCTTTCCTGTTATCGCCCATATTGAGATAGATACCGCCCAGACTGCCGAGCCAAGCTCCTTTGCTTACTTTGTCCCCAGTCTCCTCAGCATTTGCTAAGGCTTTTTCGTAATACTCAATGGCTTTCTGGTAATTGCCTATACTGTGGTAGGCAGTTCCTAGTCTACCGAGCGACAAACCCTTACCCGACTTATCCCCAGTTACCTCTGCAATTGTTAGGGCCTGTTCATAACACTTGATGGCCTTCTGGTAATTGCCTACCGCATTGTATCTATCTCCCAGATTGCCTAACCAAGATCCCTTACTTTTCTTATCGCCGATTTCGTCATAGATAGCGATGGCCTGTTCGTAACACTCTATAACCTTTTGATGATCGTTTAACCTGCTGTAAGTTTCTCCCAAGTTTACGAGATAGGCTGCTTTGCTTTTCTTGTCTCCGATTTCTTCATAGGTATCTATGGCTTTCTCATAATAGCCTATAGCTTTCCGGTAATCGCCTAAGTTGCTGTAGGAAATCCCCAACCCGCTGAGACACGACCCTTTGCTTACCTTGTTCTCAGTCTCCTCAGTGATTGGTAAGGCTCTTTTGTAATACTCAATGGCTTTCCGGTAGTTGGTTATATTCTGATAGGCAAGTCCCGTCATACTCAAAAGTATACCAAAGAGTTTTTGATTGCCAGACCTTTGGAAGATAGGCAACGCCTCCTCCCATTTTTCAATCGCACTGTGATAATCGGAAGCATTAAATCGGTCCCATCCTTCAAGGGCAACAGCAGACGCCTTATCCCATTCTTCCTGTTGTGTCTGGGCGTAAGAAATGGCGGGAAATGTGAACAATACAAGAACTGCATAGATGAAAAAACAGGCTAGGAAACCGATGATAACAGAACGATTCTTCATGGCTACCTCCGAGAGGAACTGTTTTTGATGATAAAGTGCTTCTATCTATTTAGTACTATAGGGGGAACAGGCTCATTTTGTCAATGAAATAGGCATAAATAATATTTCTCTTGACAAATAAGATCAATTTTAATAGTGTCTTTTCACGCTTGGATCCGCAAGGACTGAGACGGAAGGTAAAACAAAAGGGAATTATTAAGCCTCTCGTCTTGCGACGTGAGGCTTTTTTGTGTGATAAATCAATGGCATGAATCCCCGAAGCAAACAACGGGGTTTGGAGTTTCACAAATGAAAGTTGTTAAATCAATAAAAGAAATGCAAACTTATTCCGAAAGCCTGCGGCTTCTGGGCAAGAAGATAGCATTTGTTCCCACAATGGGTTACTTTCATGAAGGCCATCTTACGCTGATGAGAGAAGCAAGGAAGATGGCTGATTGTGTTGTTGTCAGTATATATGTCAATCCTACCCAGTTCGGTCCCAAGGAAGATTTATCCAAATATCCCAGAGATTTCGATCGTGATTTAAGGATGGCTGAAAGTGTCAATGCTGATGTGATCTTTTTTCCACCTGATACTGAGATGTATCCGGCTAATTACCAGACGTATATCAATGTGGAGAGAGTAACCCAAAATTTATGCGGAATTTCCCGCCCGACTCACTTCCGAGGGGTTACCACTATTTGCCTGAAACTATTTAATATCGTTAAACCGCACTTTGCCATTTTCGGCAAAAAAGACTTTCAACAATATATAGCCATAAAACGTATGGTTACCGATCTTAATCTTGATCTTCAAATCATCGGACTGCCTACTGTGCGTGAAGCAGACGGTTTGGCGATGAGTTCCCGCAATGTCTATCTCAAAGGAAATGAAAGATCATCCGCGCTGACTTTAATCGGTGGTCTTAAACTAGCACAAAATCTTTATACGGCAGGCGAGAGAAAGACGACAGTAATAATAGGGACAGTGGAAAAATTAATTAAGAGCGCGGATTATACCAATATTGATTACATTAAAATATGCGATACGACAAATCTTGAAGATGTTGATGAGATTCAAAGTCCGGCAGTTATTGCGTTGGCCGTGAAAGTTGGCGCAACGCGGCTTATTGATAATCACGTTTTTGGTGAAGAACTAAAAGCGTAATATTTGATTTAGGAGAACATATAGCCATGCAAAGATTTATGTTAAAATCAAAAATTCACCGCGCTACCGTAACCGATGCTGATTTGCACTATGAAGGCAGCATTTCCATTGATGAAAAACTAATGGAAGAGGCAGACATGATTCCCTATGAACAAGTGGAAATATACGATATTAATAACGGAGAAAGATTTTCCACATACATAATTAAAGGGAAGCGCAACTCCGGAACGATTTGCCTCAACGGTGCAGCCGCCCGCAAGGTGGCCAAGGGAGATTTAATCATCATTGCTACTTATGTGATTGCTGAAAATGAAAAAGAAGCAAAAAAATGGAAGCCCAAAAATGTTTTTGTTGATTCCAAAAATAAGATAAAAAAATCACATTAAATTGTTTTATTACTTACAACACTTAAAACAGGAAAATGTGTTGAATGCAGACACGCATCTGTGTTAGTTAGCACCATCAAAATAAATGGAGGGAAAATGGCTTTTCTGGAAATTGACAAGGCTTTAAAATATAAAGTTGCTGATCTAACTCTTGCTTCCTGGGGCAGAAAAGAAATAAAGTTGGCTGAAAATGAGATGCCCGGTCTCATGGATTTACGGAAGAAATACGGCCGTAAAAAGCCTCTGAATGGCTTAAAAATAATGGGCTCTCTGCACATGACAATCCAGACGGCCATGCTGATAGAAACATTAAAAGAGTTGGGAGCTGATCTTCGTTGGGCATCATGTAATATTTTTTCCACTCAGGATCACGCGGCGGCGGCAATTGCCAAAGCAGGTACTGCCGCAGTTTTTGCATGGAAGGGCGAAACCTTGGATGAATACTGGTGGTGCACGGAGCAGGCGTTGACCTGGCCGGACGGTTCCGGTCCCGATTTGATTGTTGATGACGGTGGAGACGCAACGTTATTTATTCATCATGGCGTAAAAATTGAAAACAATCCCCAATTACTGAAACAAAAAATTGATAATAAAGAATTCAAAATTATCGTCTCCAGATTAGAAAAGGCCTTTATGCGTAATTCAAAACGCTGGCAAAAAGTTGCAGCAAGCATTCGCGGTGTATCTGAAGAGACCACAACAGGCGTGCATCGTCTTTATCAAATGCAGGCGGCAGGCGAGCTTTTATTTCCGGCGATAAATGTTAATGACTCCGTGACAAAATCAAAATTTGATAATCTTTACGGATGCCGCGAATCTCTAGCTGATGGCATTAAACGGGCAACGGATATTATGATTGCGGGTAAAGTCGTTGTCATTTGTGGCTACGGTGATGTGGGCAAGGGCAGCGCTCAATCAATGCGAGGTTTTGGCGCCCGTGTCATCATTACGGAAATTGATCCCATTTGCGCTCTGCAGGCCGCGATGGAAGGATATGAAGTTAAAACTCTGGATGAAGTAGTGTCGATCGCTGATATTTTCGTTACCGCCAGCGGATGCTGCGATGTTATCAGCGGGAAATATATGGAAATGATGAAGGACGAAGCCATCGTCTGCAATATCGGCCATTTTGACAGTGAAGTTGATATGCACTATCTGGAAAACAGCAAGTTCTGTAAAAAAGAAAATATCAAACCGCAGTTTGATAAATGGACGCTCAAATCAGGACGCTCTATATTGGTATTAGCCGAAGGCCGGTTAGTTAATTTGGGTTGCGCGACCGGTCATCCCAGCTTTGTGATGAGCAATAGTTTCACTAATCAATGCCTGGCACAGATTGAATTGGCCACAAAAAAATATGCAATAGGGGTTTACACCTTACCTAAGATACTTGATGAGGAAGTAGCCCGTCTGCATTTGGATAGATTGGGTGCAAAAATAACCAGACTGACTAAGAAGCAATCTGATTATCTCGGCATATCACCTGAAGGACCGTTTAAGCCGGAATACTACAGGTACTGACAATATTCAAGTACGCACTCTATAAAACAATAAAGCGGCGGCAGCGCTGAATATTATATTTGCCGCCCAGGCGGCAAGTAAAACCGGGAACATTCCTGATCTGCCCAGAGCCATGCTAAAAGCATGGACTACAAAATAAGAAAAGCCAATAAATATTCCAATGCCGATACTCTGCATAACACCGCCACTTCTTTCCGAGCGCAGAGAAAAGGAAACGCCAATAATAACCAGAATTATGGTAACAAAGGACACGGCAATTTTCCCCTGTAAATCAACAAGATAGCGCCGGACATCGTATCCTTCCTTCTGAATTTTATTGACATATTTTTTTAATTCAAAATAACCCATTTTTTCCGCGTCTTTTTGAATTATTTTAAAATCATTTGGTTTTTCCGGGATATTAATGACTGCCTCTTTTGACCTCTCCAAAACAGGGGCATTATCCTTGTCAAAATGAGTGCTAAGTACATTATAAAAAACCCAATTATCATTCTTCCATTCGGCTGATTCCGCATCTATGCGGGCCTTCAATGTGAAATCAGGATTTAAGTAATTGACAGTTATGCCGCGCAAGATATCATTATTCACATCAAACATTTTAAAATTATAGATTGCGTTTTCACTATGGTACCAAATTTCATTTTGTTTGAAAAAGCCAAAAGTCTTCTGCTTTTGTACCTCGACAATGATTATGTGTTCTGTTTTTTGTACTGTCGTTGGTGTAATTAACTCATTAAAAAAGAATGAAAAAATTGATATTAATACAGCGAATATTAATGGAGGGATAGAAATCCTGTAAAGACTTATGCCGTTAGCTTTCATTGCTGTGATTTCACTGGATTTCGAAAGGGAGCTGTATGTCAATAAAGTTGCTAAAAGTACAGATGCCGGCAACATATAGAAAATAATCATTGGAATTGAAAATATAAAATACGAGGCCATTTGCGCGACGGTTGCTTGATTGCCGAGAAACATTCTAATTTTTTCAAAAAAATCGACAATCAGAAATAGAAGAATAAGAGAAATGACAGTAATTCCAAAAAATCTTAGAAATTCTTTTAGTATGTATCTGTCTAATATCTTCAATTTCTAATCCTTAATTTTTCCAGACTTTGCGCCACAAATTGATTTTCGTTATTTGGAAAAGGGAAATTTCACGATAGGCCATGTAAAATAAATATATACCCAAAAGGGCAAAAATAAAATTTGGCGTCCATACACCAACTTCTGGAGATAGTCGACCTGTTTCTATAAGAGCTTCGCCACCAATACGTAATAAATAATATGACGTCGCAATTATAATACCAACAGTAAATCCTCGCGATTTCACCGCTCGATGGTTTCTTATGCCCAAAGGTAAGGCCAATAGACCAAAAAATATGCAAGATAATGGAATTGAAAATTTTTTATGCACTTCAATTGCAAACTCACGCAGGGCTACTTTATTCAAACCAGGCTCTTTCATCTTTTCTAAAAGTTCATTCATCGTCATTTCATCTTTAGTCTTGGAATGATTTGCAGAACTGATTGATGTAGATAAATCAAGATTAATATCATAACTTTTGAAATCAATTTTTCGATACTTTTTAAAATCGGAACTGACTGTGTGGATGGAACCACCTTCAAGACGCAGCATGACAGTCATTGAATCCGCGTCAGCAAAAAGATAAGCTTTTTTTGCTAATATAGTATTTTGTTCTCCCTTTATGCGGTTATCGGAAATCATCACGTTTTCCATATAATCACCTTTGGGGTGTATTTTCTCTGCGTAAAGAAGAATGTCCTTAAAATCAGCATTGAAAACTTTTTCTTTTATGCCGATTGCTGCATGTTGTTGTGCAAGATCGAAAAGCAGACGTTTAGAGGCGGAATAACTATGTGGTACGAGATAGTATCCAATGATGATAGTAAAAGTAAAAGCAATCAATGATGCAAAAGCGACTGGATAATATATCTGCATTAAGCTGACGCCTGAAGTTTTGAGGGCTGTGATTTCATTATCGGCAGAGAATCTACCCATTGCAATGAGTATCGAGACCAGGAAAGCAATCGGAATCGTAAACATAAGCAGGGATGGCAAAAGAAAAATAATAAGTTTAACAATAGCTAAAAAACTAATACCCTTGTTAACCATTAAATCCATTATCTGGAGGATATTCCCCATTAGCAAAACAAACGTTAATGTGAATAAAATGATGAAGAATAGCGAAGTTATTTCTTTAAATATATATCGGTTAATGATTTTACGCATAGGGTTGTCCACTTTTTTTTTTACAACTAACATTTATTGATGATTTTTCTCAAGCTAAACATAACAACTTTAGATGAACTTTCTAATTTCAGCCTTAGCCATATTAATAAGGTTTTTGTAATGTTTTGTTGACAGTCGGCTTCATTTTGCCTATATTCCTCCCATAATTAACTTTGTCAGCATATTCTGGAAGGGATTTAGCATACTATGAAAGTTGATACAATGCGCTGGATTGATTATTATATCGGTGTGCCTCTTTGTTTTTTTGGATCTATTTGTCAGCAAATGATAAAGCTTGTATATAAACCGAAAACCAATAGTCTTCATAACGTACTATTTATTGAATTATCGGAAATGGGCAGCGCCATATTAGTTGACCCGGCAATGAGAAAACTGCAAAGCCAAATAGGCGCCAATATCCATTTCGCTATTTTCAGGAAAAATAAGCCCAGCCTTGATTTATTAAAAACGGTTCCCGAAGATAATATTTATACAATTCGCGAGAACAGTATGCCGCTTTTTATTCTGGATACGCTTAAATTACTTTTTTGGACACGGCGGAAAAAAATTGATGCGATAATTGATCTGGAACTCTTTTCACGATTTACAGCGCTCTTAACAGGATTTAGCGGCGTTCCCTGCAAAGTCGGCTTTCATGCCTATTACAACGAAGGACTTTATCGAGGCAGCTTTTTAACTCATAAAGTTGCCTACAATCCACACATACATATCGCCAAAAATTTTATCGCCCTGGTCAACTCGCTACTCGCCAATAAGAAAGAAGTTCCATATTCTAAAACAAAAATAACGGATGATGAAATTACTTTGGCTAAGGTTAATTTTACAAATATAGAAAAGCAAGCTGTAATTAATATTATTGCTAATTGTTTTAGTGAATACAATAGGGAGAAACATAAAATAATCTTAATCAATCCGAATGCCAGTGAATTACTCATACAGCGGCGTTGGCCGCCTTTGCATTATGTGCAGTTGATAAAAATGGTTCTGGAGAAATGTTCCAATGCCATTATATTGATTACCGGCGATCCAAGCGAAAGAGAAGAGGCTGAACGTCTTAAAGAACAGGTAAATTCGGAGCGCTGTATTAATTTCGCAGGGAAGGTGACTTTTGCCCAGCTTCCTTTGTTGTACAGCATTTCCGAGTTCATGGTTACCAACGATTCCGGTCCGGGACATTTTGCGGCTGTAGTTGATATGCACACTTTTGTTATTTTTGGGCCGGAAACACCGGCTCTTTATGGTTCTTTGGGAAAATCAACGCCGATCTATGCCGGGCTGGCTTGTTCGCCTTGTGTCAGCGCCTCTAATCATCGCAAAACTGCGTGCAAGGATAATGTTTGTCTCCAGGTGATTAAGCCTGATCATGTATTTAAAGCGATTCTTCCTCATTTGGAGAAAATTAATGCTGAAAGAAAATAAAAGAATATTCTTGCTGATTGGCTTTTTTACTCTGATACGTCTCGCAGTATCGCCTTTTTTTGGATTGGGCGTTGATGAAGCTCATTATGTGTTATACGCAAATTTCCTTGATTGGAGCTACGTTGACCATCCACCTCTAGTCGGTTGGGTACACGCTCCTTTTTATTATATATTTGGCACAAATGAGTTCCTGGCTCGTCTTCCGGCGATATTAATCTTTGCTGTCACTTCTTATTGCGCCTATATTTTTATATTGAGGATTACTTCATCAATAAAAATAGCGTTATTAGCAGTTCTGGCATTGAACGGGTCCTTCATCCTCAATGTTATGGGACTGATGCTGTTGCCCGATTCGCTATTGCTGCTATTTGTTTTCCTTCTCATTTTTATCGCTGAAAAAATAGCCCGGGGGGGAAAACCGCTGGATTTTATTTTACTGGGTATTCTGCTCGGCTTAATGGGATTGGCTAAGTACACATCAGTTTTACTGGTGCCGCCACTGATCGTATTTTTTCTGATGAGAAAAAGATACGATATAATCTTTTCTCCCTATATGTTTTTGGCTGCACTTATTGCTTTAATAATGATAACGCCGGTAATTTACTGGAACATCAACCACGATTTTATCAGTTTCCGCTATCAGGGTTCTCATATCTTCGGGTCTTTAGCCACAAGCTTCAAGAGTTTCATTGAATCCCTGGCAGCGCAGTTTGGCGCGTACAGCCCTTTTTTATTTATCATTGCCTTTTATGGTTTTTTCAAAGTATTGCGTTCTTCAAACGATTATTTGCGCCTGTCTGTTTTATTCGGTGGTACAATAATCATTTTTTTCCTGATCACGTCACTGTCTGAAAAGACGCTTCCACACTGGCCGGGTATTTTTTATGTATTGTTTATTCCTGTAGGAAGCTACAATCTTTATCTGGCGAAGGAAAGATGGAAGAGAAACTATCTTTATATTTCGATAGCAATAAGTTTATTCTTAATGTTATTTGCCTATGCTGAATTTGCCGGGAAATTCTTCAGCTTTCCAGACTATCAATCTCCTTTTCGCGATATTTACAGTTATGCGGTAATTGCCGAACAAGCCGATAAAATTATAAAAAATGATATATCCGCGAAGCCCAAAGCAATAGCTGTAACTAATTGGACTATGGGCAGTAGAGTTATATATTACAGCTTGCCGTATCGACGGGAAGTGTTTGTCGTCGATAATCGAAAAGACCAGTTCGACCTCTGGGAGAAAAAATTACCAATTGGATACGACCTGCTTTTTCTTAATTCTCATTTTGAGGATTTGAATATTGCATCATACGCTCATTGTAAATATGTTGAAGTCGTAGGGGAAAAAGATTTAATCTTAAACGGTTCGAAGGTAGATTCTTTCAAATTTGCATGGTGCCGTAATTACCAGGGAATCAAACGATGAAAAAAAGATGGATTGCACTCATCATTTTTTTTCTTACTGCAGTTATTATCGCTATTTCTTATTTTAATTGGGACATACCTGTCCTGTATTATTGTAAAGGGTTAGATGTTTCAATTTTGAATATTGCGCAAATTGTTACAGCATTTGGAAAATCAACCTGGTATTTTGTTTTATTTGTTTTGGCATATATTCTTTTCTGCTTTGTCTGGAAAAATAAATTATGGTCAAATAGATTTCTTTTTCTTTTCATGTCAATATCAGCATCAGGGCTGATTAGTATACTCATTAAGTGGCTTGTCGGCAGATATAGACCAAGTATGTTAGAAAAAGGGTTTTTCGGGTTTAATTATTTCGGTATAGGTTATGAATTAACTTCATTTCCTTCCGGTCATACTATCACTGCATTTTCCCTGGCGACCGCAATAAGCATATTATTTCCGCGCGCAGGTATCGCAGCTTTTATTATCGCAATATTTATTGGAATGTCACGAATAATGATAACGTCGCACTATTTAAGCGATGTAATTGGAGGCGCCGGAATAGGCATATTGTGTACATTGGCTGTAAAATATTTTTTTGACCGGAATAAAATTCCGCTATGCGGAATAAAAGAATCAAAATGAAATATTCCTGGATAAAATTCTATTCCCGAAGAAGCAGAGAAATATTTAGGTATGAATGTTTATATGAAAAAAGATATTTTTTTTAATTTTACGTTGCCTCTATGTATTGCCGTCATAGTAACTGCATTAATTGGCTTGACTAATGCAGATCTCGAAATAGAGAAATTGTTCTATTCCCCTGAAAGAGGCAGTTGGTTTATGGGGCAGGAAATGCCCTGGTATTTATTATACAACTACGGGAATATACCGGCAATATTTATGGCCTCAGCTGGTTTTCTTGTTTTTGTACTTGGCTTTCTTCGAAAGAGTTTATCTCCTTATAAAAAAATAGGTCTTTTTCTCGCGGTCTTTATGATTTTAGGCCCCGGACTTATTGTTAATACAGTTTTTAAGGATCATTGGGGAAGGCCACGCCCAGCAGATATTGTAAACTTTGGTGGTATGGAAAATTTCCATCAAACTTGGGAAAGAGGAGAGGCGGGACAGGGGAAATCTTTCCCCTCGGGACATGCTTCAGTGGGGTTTTTCCTGTTTGCCCCATTTTTCTTTTTAAAAAAGTCACACAAGGGCGCAGCCTTGGCATTTCTCTACACGGGAATTATTTTCGGTTTGCTCATGGGGATGGGCAGGATGATTCAAGGGGGACATTTTCTGACAGATGTTATCTGGTCAGGTGTGTTTACTTACATTACAGGATATATACTCTATCATATTTTCCGATTTGATAAAGAAGATTTATTGAAAACGAACAGCAAAGTTTTTCACATTTAAAATAGGCGTGGGCATCTCGTTACTTTTTTATATTCCAGGATAAGGCACCCAATTGCCCCGATAATTCTTTCCGATTGCTATCTGTACACTAAGATAATCAATCTTCTCATTCCGGAAAATATTATCCTGCAAGCCAATCCTTTCAAAAGACTCAAAATATTTATTATATTGATTTAGGGCATCTTCATGACGATTGTGCATTATAATGATGGCATCTTTACCTTGAAGACAACTAGTATTTTTTAAGAAAATGTAGCGTTCCGGATTGTCGAAGTCAATGCCAATAAAACGATTCTGAGTATAAAAAACAGCTTCCGCTACCGTAGTTCCCTTATCACCAAGAATAAAATACCTGTCTTTACCGGGATTTTCAGCTATGTATTTATTTATTTTTGCGCCCAAAGCCCTCCATCCATGAAACTGTTGCATGGGGTCCAGATTTGGAGCAATCGGGATAAAGGGTGTGATTAAATGAACGTGGACAATAATATTCAATAGCATTGCCAGAACGGCACCGCTATAAATAAAATATTGATGTCCCTTTCTAGTTTTAAAATATTCATGGTATACATGAATCATCAGAATGCCACCGGCAATATAGGCAGGTGCTGGCCAGTTTGCTTCAGCAACCTTACCTAATGCTGTTGTAAGAGCAAAAAATAAAATAATCGGCCATGATAGAATGACTAGGTAAAGATACTCCTTCTTATCCTGACGCAGGGAAATGATGAAACCTTTGATGCTGTAAATAACAAAAGCAATAAATAGCAGGGGGGTTATTATGCCGGCCTGACCGCCAAGATACTCCAGTAGTTTTAATAATATCTGCAATATTTCTCTTCTCTTGGGAGACAAACCTTGATGCAGTTGATAGAGGAATGAAAGCCAATTATGTTGATAGTTCCAGAAGATTACAGGCAAAAAGACAGTGAAAGCTATCAGTAGGGCAAGATAAGGCTCTTTTCTTTTCAACCAGTATCTTTGAGACGGTGAAAAAAGAATAAAAATAAACATACAAGGAACTAAAAGAATCATCGTGTATTTGCTTAGCAGACCTAACCCGAGAGCTATTCCCCACAAATACCAATAGTTGGACGATCCTTGCATGATGATCTTGCTTCCAAAGAAAATAGCTGCCGCCCAGAAAAGAAGCATTGGCGTATCGGGTGTCTGGACAATACAACCAGCGGAGAAAAGAAGGGTGATATTTAAGAAAAGCAGAAGCTCCCATGCTATAATTTTGTTATTGGGAAATAGAGTCATGCATGTTTGATAGAGTAGAAATAGCGCAATTGCTGAAAAAACAATGCCGCCCAAACGAACAAAAAACTCTGTATTGCCACCAATACCTGTAAAAAATGCCATGATGTAGGCAACCATCGGTGGATGGTCGGCATAACTGAGGTCTAAATGCTTGCTCCAATACCAATAATAAGCTTCATCCGGTGCAAGTTCCACATGGCTGTTGATGAAAAGACGAAGTAGAAAAAGAATCAGGATGATGGTTAATATTATCCATTTTTCGGTAGACGGCTTTATTTTAGTAAACATATGTTCAATCCGGGATAATTTTTTACTTGATAATTATCAATATGCATGGTCATTCATTCCGGCAACGTAGTTTCACGGCACATTTAACATGAGCAAAATGGCACTATCCGGCACAGCCTATTTTTTGTTACTTTTTATGGTTACGGAAAAAACCCAATAAAAACTCAGAATCCTTGGGCGAAAGATCATATTTAAAAACAGCCGATTCTATGAGTTTGTGTAAAGGCTGACTGCCATTTTCCTCAATGTTGGTAGATATCCATTTGATTGCTTTTTGAACATTTTCCGCTTCGGGCATAATAGTGGGCATAACTAAAAACCTCCTCTTAATTAAAAATTATATTAGCGCTCAATAGCTAGAGCAATTAAACAAGTATTAATATAATTGATTTAATACTACAAGTTCGTATAAAAAGTAACTCAATTTTGCATAAAATTTGACTTTGGTGTTTTGATAATTAAGTTTAGCATAACAGATAACATATAATAAACAAAAAATATAAAAAAGAAAGGAGATGGAAACAATGGGGAAATCAATTAAAGGAACAAAAACGGAAAAAAATTTATTGGCAGCTTTTGCCGGTGAGTCACAGGCTAGGAATCGATATACTTATTCTGCCAGCGCCGCAAAAAAAGAAGGTTTCGAGCAGATTGCTCATATCTTTTTGGAAACAGCTGAAAATGAAAAAGAACACGCCAAAATATTTTTCAAACACCTGCAAGGAGGGGAAGTGGAAATCAAAGCCGCATATCCTGCCGGTGGAATAGCAGATACAAAGAAGAATCTGGAAGCTGCGGCTGCCGGAGAGAATATGGAATGGACAACACTTTATGCTAGTTTTGCCAAAGTGGCCAAAGAAGAAGGCTTCCCGGAAGTTGCGAGATCTTTTGAGCAAATAGCAAAAGTGGAGAAGTTTCATGAAAGCAGATACAAAAAGCTTATTGCTAATATAGGAGGCAATGAAGTATTTAAAAAGAAAGTCTCGGTAAAGTGGCATTGCATTAATTGCGGCTATGTTCACGAAGGACCGGAAGCGCCTAAAGAATGCCCGGCTTGTAATCATCCGCAATCGTATTATGAAGTGTTAGCAGAAAATTTTTAAAGATATTGATCCACAATCAAACAGCCCGTGCTTATACAGTGCGGGCTATCCTTTTGTTCTTCTTGACAGCCAGTGAAAAATACCCTAGATTGACGCAGTTTTTTTAAGAGGAGTTCAACTTTATATGACGACGAAAAGACACCGCCGTTCAGAAGATGAAAAGGAAAAGAAAAAAAAGAAATCCACGAGAATTCTATATTTATCCATGATAATCGGGGGTATTGTTATCCTCTTGATTTTATTCTTTATGATTTTAATTAATGCCTTCTTTCCCGAACCAGATGCAGATCCATTAAAAATGAAAGAAAAACAAATCGCCATAATATGGTTTGCTGATCAACAGGAACTTCTTTTGGTTGGAGAAGAACGTTACATTTTCAAGGAAGATGATGCTACGTCACAGGCTAAAGAGGTTATCAAGGCGTTACTTGATGGCTCAAAAAAAAGAAATGTTAATACATTTCCGGCTGGAGTTGGTTTACAAGATGTGAAGATTGACGATGCTGGCATCGCGTATGTTAATTTTACCAAGAGTCTGACTAAGTTGCATCCGGGCGGTTCTTCAGCGGAGATGGCGTCAATTAATTCGTTAACCATTTCTCTTACGGCAAATGTACCAGAAATAAAAAAAGTGAAAATATTAGTAGAGGGTAGGGACCTAACCTCCATTAAAGGTCATATATCAACATCAAAAGCATTTCTTCCTGATCCTGGCATTTTAGTTCCCATGAAAGAGGAGAAAAGCTGATTTTCCTATGGCATCAAAATCAAAAATATCACGGATACGAAATATTGGCATAGTAGCTCACATTGATGCCGGAAAAACAACTGTCAGCGAAAGAATTCTTTATTACACCGGTAAATCTTACAAGATGGGAGAAGTTCATGATGGCGAAGCAGTTATGGACTGGATGCCGCAGGAGCAGGAACGTGGCATAACCATTACATCAGCGGTCACAACTTGTGAATGGAAAAATCACGAAATCCATATCATTGATACACCAGGCCATGTTGATTTTACAATTGAAGTGGAGCGTTCTTTGCGCGTGCTCGATGGCGCCGTAGTTGTGTTTTGTGCTGTGGGCTGCGTTGAACCGCAATCTGAGACTGTCTGGCATCAGGCCGACAAGTACGGCGTGCCCAAAGTAGCTTTTATTAATAAGATGGACAGGGTAGGCGCTGATTTTTTTGAAGCTGTAAGGATGATGGGGGAACGTTTTACTTCTATTCCCGTACCTATCCAGATACCCGCAGGAAGCGAAGAAAATTTTCAGGGGTCAATCGATTTAATAAATCAAAAGCTCATGGTCTGGGATGATGTAAGCCATGGTATGGAATATACGATTAAGGAAATCCCTGCGGAATTTACAACGCAAGCCACAAGCCAGAGAGAAAAAATGATTGAAACTCTGGCCGAAGCCGATGATAATCTTGCCGAAAAGTATCTGAGCGGCGAAGAAATCACCGTATCGGAAATACTGGCAGCATTGCGCAAATCAACTATTTCTTTAAAAATAGTACCGGTGCTTTGTGGAGCAGCACTGCGTAATAAAGGCATTCAACCAATACTAGATGCGGTTATCAATTATCTGCCCTCTCCGGAAGATATACCACCGGTAAAAGGCATTAATCCGATTACCAAAAAAGAAGAGATAAGACACAGTTCCGATAAGGAACCGCTCTCAGCGCTAGCGTTTAAAATCATGCTAGACGACGGACGCAAACTTACTTATTTACGAATTTATTCGGGACAGATACATGCCAACGATGAAGTTTACAATTCAGTAAAAAAGAAGAAGGAAAAAATTGCCCGTCTTTTGCGCATGCACGCCAATAAAAGAGAAAGAATCGAAAAGGCCTCGGCAGGCGAACTGATTGCCGTTTTGGGGTTGAAAGACACAACTACTGGGGACACTCTTTGCGATGAAGCCCATCCCATTATGCTGGAATTAATGGACTTTTACGAACCGGTAATCAGCCAGGCCATTGAAGCCAAAACACCTGCCGATCAGGAAAAGCTTAACTTATCTCTCGTAAAATTAGTTGATGAAGATCCAACGTTGCGGGTGAAATATGAGGAGGAAACCGCGCAAACAGTAATTTCCGGGATGGGTGAACTTCATCTGGAAATTATCGTTGATCGACTACGCCGTGAATTCAATGCTCACGTTAATGTCGGTAGGCCACGTGTCGTTTATCGCGAGACCATTCAAAAGCATATTGAAGTTGAAGGGATTTTTGAAAAAGAACTGGGTGAAAAGAAACACTTTGGCAATGTCCGGCTCTCTTTGACGCCAAGAAAACGAGCTTCCGGAAATGAAATAATCAATAAACTAGGTGATGGCATTATTCCCTCAGAATATCATGAAGCGATTGAAGAAGGTATTCGCGAGGCGATGATGAGTGGTGTTCTAAATAGCTATCCTGTAATAGATGTGGGCGTAATTATATCCGGAGGATCTTTTAAGGAAGGCGAATCTTCAGCCCAGGGCTACAAAATATCAGCGGCTACTGCTTTTCGTGACGGCTGTAATCAGGCTGATCCGGTTATGTTGGAGCCGATTATGTTAGTTGACATTATTACACCAGGTGAATTTGTTGGAGAAGTCATCGGTGATATCAACTCCCGCAAGGGCGAGATTCAAGCCGTTAATCCCAAAGGCCCGATAAGCGAAGTTAAAGCCAAAGTTCCGCTTAAAGCCATGTTCGGTTATTCCACTGATCTGCGATCTGCGACTCAAGGCCGCGCAACATTTTCCATGATTTTTTCGGAATATAATAAAGCGTAATATTTCAAAAAAATCTTTAAAAATATATTTTTACGAATTGGATTTATACTTGTTAAAATTCATCTTTTATAAAATCAACTACTAATCGGAAAATATATGCTCAAAATATTGAGGAAAAGCTTTCCTGTCTATCGTCTTTTCTGGTTTGTCAAATAAATCCGCTGAAATTATCCCGTAACATTAACATTGAATTTTGTAATTATTTAATATAATAAATAACTAATATTTATAAGACATTTTTGGTTCCACCACGTATTTCTTTTCTCAATATGTTCCGGCTCTTAAGATTCAGTTACAGAAGGTAAGCAGTAACTAATAATTCACATCCGGCGAGTATACAATTACTGGCTATAGATCCGGCTTGTCCTATATTTTAGGAGACACAAAATTGAAGCTAATCGACAAGACAATTTTAGAAGAGCCATTGCTGAAATTGAAGTTGCACTCTCGCGGCGGTGCTTTCAGAAGGAAGCTTTCCTACGATGAATTACCCCTGCGCTCGGAATTACTCAGTTCCGATCAGATGAAGCAGCATGGTAAGACACTGGCAAGCATACATAAGTTGACAACACAAAAAGCTGCTGAACGTCTTTTGGTAAGGCTTCATGAAAATGAAAATGTACTTATTGAGACACGCAACAAGCTGACATCTGTGGCTCAAGATAACAATCCGCTGGCACCTGCCGAAGAGTGGCTTCTCGATAACTTCTATTTAATTGAAGAACATATTCGCATGGCTAAAAGACACTTGTCCAAAGGCTATAGCCGGGGATTGCCGCGCCTGCAAAACGGGCCATCAGCAGGGCTCCCCCGGGTATATGATATCGCGCTGGAGACAATTTCCCATGGCGATGGGCTTGTGGATATGGAAAGTCTGATTAGTTTTATTACCGCCTACCAAACGGTTACAAATCTGAAAATGGGTGAGTTATGGGCAATTCCGATTATGCTGCGTCTGGCGCTGATCGAAAATCTGAGACGTATTGGAATGCTGATTATTGCCGCTATTGCCGACAGAACAAAAGCCGATTATTGGGCGGACCAGATGGCCGATATTGCCAGGAAAGACCCGAAAAACATTGTTTTGGTATTAGCGGATATGTCCCGTTCCAATCAATCGATGACAAGTGCATTTGTCGCGGAATTTGCGCGCCGGATGCAAGGGCAGATTCCGGCATTGGCCTTGCCCGTAACCTGGATTGAGCAACGGCTTTCGGAATCTCATTTGACGACTGAACAGTTGGTTCGTTCCGAAAATCAGAAACAGGCCTCCGACCAGGTATCAGTAAGCAACAGCATCGGCAGCCTCCGGTTTCTGACGGCTATGAACTGGCGTGAATTTGTTGAAACCATCAGTATTGTCGAACAGATACTGCGCGAAGATACCAGTGATACCTACATCAAAATGGATTTTGCGACACGAGATCGTTATCGTCATGTCGTTGAACAAATAGCAAAGAACAGCCTCATATCCGAAAGTGATGTGGCGCGTCTGGCAATCGATTTATCCAGCGAAGGCTTATTGAAATACAGCCATGGTGATCGGGCGACTCATGTTGGTTTTTATCTGATTGATAAGGGATTGCCTGAACTTGAAAAAAGGGCTCAGATGCGCGTGCCTTTCCGTATTTTCTTCCGTCGTTTTTTGGGCAGATTTCCATTGTTGCTCTATCTGGGGACAATAATGGTGATCACATTAGCCACAGCTTTAGGCTTACTGCTAAAAGTTAAAAGCGATAATCTTAACGGTTGGATACTTCTTCCTGTTGCTTTTGTTTTTATACTGGGCGCAAGTAGTCTGGCTGTAGCGCTGGCAAACTGGCTCTCTACGCTTTTGGCGCATCCGCATCCGCTGCCGCGTATGGACTTTTCCCTGGAAATTCCACCGGAATTCAGCACGCTGGTCATAATTCCGACCATGCTTACGAGTGTTCAAAACGTAGCGGATCTGGTCGAATTCCTAGAGATCAGATTTTTAGCAAATCGGGACAATAACCTGCATTTTGGCTTACTTACAGATTTTCGAGATGCTCAAGAGGAAAGGACGCCCGGTGACGATGAACTATTAGAGTTGGCGCAGAAGGGGATTGAAGAACTAAATGACAAGTATAGAGGCGTGAGAGGGGGGATTTTTTTTCTTTTTCATCGTCCACGCTACTTTAATCCGGAAGAGCAAATTTGGATGGGTTATGAGCGCAAACGCGGGAAGATAGCCGATTTGAATGCATTTCTGCGCGGTGGCGCAAAAGATTGTTTTTCTGCAGTCGTCGGTATTCCTGAAATATTAACCAATGTGAAGTATGTCATTACGCTTGATACCGATACTCAGCTTCCCCGCGATTCCGCGCATCAATTTGTGGGAGCGATGGCTCATCCGCTGAATCGTCCAATTTATGATGAAGCGCAGGAGCGTGTTTGGGCTGGTTATACTATTCTTCAACCACGCGTGGCCGAAAGCGTTTCGCGCGATGGCAACTCAAGGTATGTGCGTTTATGGGGAGGTGATACCGGAATTGATCCTTATACGCGTGTTGTTTCCAATATCTACCAGGATGTATTTGGTGAAGGTTCATATATCGGCAAAGGTATTTACGATGTGGATGCCTTTGAAAAGGCGCTGGGTGGCCGATTTCCGGAAAACCGGATACTTAGTCACGATCTTATCGAAGGTTGCTACGCGCGTTCGGGATTGCTCTCCGATGTGCAATTATACGAGGAAAATCCGTCTCAATACAGTATGGATGTAAGCCGCCGGCATCGCTGGATTCGCGGAGATTGGCAGATTGCCAGTTGGCTGAGATCGAAAGTTCCGGTTTTAGGCGAAGGGTATTCAAAAAATAAAATATCCTGGCTTTCCCAGTGGAAGATTTTTGATAATCTCCGCCGTAGTCTGGTTCCGGCAGCGCTGACTTTGATGCTAATTATGGGATGGGCTATTATGTCCCCGGTTTGGCTGTGGACAGTCATGGTGATCGGGATTTTTCTAATTCCTTCCGTGGCCGAAATATTGCTGGATCTGTTACGCAAGCCGGGTGATGTCCTGCTAAGCCAGCATTTAGCCACTGCCCTGCGTCAGGCCAGAAGGCAATTTTTTCAGACTTTGTTCACGCTGATTTGTCTTCCTTATGAAGCATTCTATAGTCTGGATGCCATTGTTCGTACTGTCTGGCGGATGCTTGTTTCTCACAAACACCTGCTGGAGTGGAATCCTGCCTCCGGCCGCGCAAACCGCGGCAATAGTCTTATCGCCTCCTGCCGGTCAATGTGGATTGCGCCTGTGCTTTCTGTCACGCTGTTTATTTATCTGCTGATGTCCAGACCTGCCGCTCTTAGTGCGGCTTTAATTATACTGCTTCTCTGGTTTTTCTCACCTCTGGTTACCTGGTGGGTCAGCCGGCCCATTCTTCGTGGAGATATAAAACTTAAAGAAGGGCAAATTCTTTTTTTAAGAAAAATTGCCCGCAAAACATGGTCATTTTTCGAAACATTTGCCGGCGCTGATGATAACTGGCTGCCACCTGATAACTATCAGGAGCATCCGGCGGCCGTAATCGCGCATCGCACATCGCCTACAAACATGGGCTTGTCATTACTGGCAAATTTATCGGCGTATGATTTCGGTTACATAACTGCTGGTGAATTAATCGAACGCACAGCCAATGCCTTCCATACAATGGGGAAAATGGAACGCTACAAGGGGCACTTTTATAATTGGTATGACACACAAAGCCTCGCTATACTTCCGCCTCATTACATCTCCACTGTGGATAGCGGAAATCTTGGCGGCCACTTACTGACATTGCGATTGGGATTTATTGATCTACCCGATCAAAAACTTTGGGGATCTCAATTATTTAAAGGTATCAGCGATACTGCGACTGTCCTGCGGGAGGCTGCGGGAATAACCGCGCCAAAACAACTTGCCGATTTTCAAAAATATCTGGGCTCATTATCCGATCCCGGGCAAATGATGTTAAAGCCATTGCGTCAGTGCCTCGGTCATCTGGTAACGTCCTGCATTGATCTTGCTTCCGCCTTTGGCGCCAACACGGATAGTTCTGTAATGAGATGGGTGAAAGCCCTGCTGAATCAATGTGGTGATGCCCTGGACGAAATGACTTTTTTATCGCCATGGATTGCGCTTTCCTACCCATCAGCCAGGCTAAATGATTTTTTTGAGAAGATGGAAATTCCCTCACTGCGGGAATTGATATTCGAAATGGAATTGCTACAAAGACTCGAAGACATAATCAGTACGAATACAACTGCCGAAGAAGCCGTGTGGTATGCTGATTTTCGCCGGATGGTCAGGGAAGGAAGCCAGCGGGCAGAAGAAAGAATAGAGATGATCAACCGATTGGCAGCAGAGGCAAGCAATTTTGCTGAAATGGATTACAGCTTCCTTTACGATAAAGGACGCCAGTTGTTGACTATCGGCTATAGCGTGGGTGAGCATCGTCGTGACACGAGTTACTACGATCTGCTGGCTTCCGAGGCCAGATTTTGCAGTTTCATCGGCATTGCTCAAGGGCAACTCCCCCAGGAAAACTGGTTTGCCCTGGGACGCCTTCTGACTAATCCGGGAAAATACCCTGTTCTGCTTTCCTGGGACGGTTCAATGTTTGAGTATCTAATGCCGCTGCTGGTGATGCCCAATTATGAAAATACATTGTTTGATCAGACTTACAAGGCCGCAGTACAAAGACAGATAGAATATGGAAAAGACCGGGGTGTGCCCTGGGGTGTATCCGAATCCGGCTTCAGCACAATCGATATCCATCTTAACTACCAGTATCATGCCTTTGGTGTTCCGGGACTAGGTCTCAAACGAGGGCTTTCCGATGATCTGGTTATCGCGCCTTACGCTTCGGCGCTGGCGCTGATGGTTGAGCCGGATGCCGCCTGTCGAAATCTGCAACAGCTGGCAAACGAGGGCATGGAGGGGCCGTATGGTTTCTATGAAGCGCTGGATTTCACAACTTCCCGAATGCCCAGTGGTAAAACCAGTGTTGTGGTCAAATCATTTATGTCTCATCATCAGGGGATGAGTTTATTGTCTTTAGCTTATTTGTTGCTCAATTGTCCGATGCAGAAACGTTTCGAATCTGATCCGATGTTTCAATCAACAATGCTGCTACTGCAGGAAAGAATTCCCAGAGCTGTGGCCTACTATCGGCAAGTTGCCGAGGATAGAACTCTGCGCAAGACTGCAAAACAAGAGAGAGTCCCGGCGCGTATTTTTACAACTCCCCATACACCCGTACCCAGGGTGCAATTATTGTCCAATGGAAGATACCATGTGATGATTACCAACGCGGGCGGCGGTTATAGCCGCTGGAATGACATTGCTCTCACCCGCTGGCGTGAAGACTCGACTCGCGATAACTGGGGCACATTCTGTTACATTCGTGATTTACTCAGTGGAGAGTTTTGGTCAACAGCTTATCAACCAACGCTAAAACAGCCGGAAAGATATGAAGCTATTTTTTCTGATGCCAAGGTGGAGTTTAGGCGTCGGGATAATGAAATCAGCACACACACGGAGATATCTGTATCGCCGGAAGATGATATTGAACTGCGACGCGTGCGTATCACCAATCGTTCACGAAAAGCAAGACAGCTTGAGCTAACCACTTACGCGGAAGTTGTTCTGGCGATACCTGCCGCTGATGCGGTGCATCCGGCATTTTCCAATCTTTTTGTTCAGACGGAAATCATGCGTGATCGCCGGATGATTATCTGCACAAGAAGGCCGCGTTCTAAAGATGAACCTACACACTGGATGTTTCACATGATGGCATTACATGGGATAGACAGCAGTGAATTGTCCTATGAAACAGATCGTTTAAAGTTTATCGGTCGTGGGCATACTCTGGCAAGTCCGCAGGCGATGAAAGGGTCCGGAGATATTTCTGCAACGCTTTCAGATACTGAAGGTTCAGTTCTGGATCCCATTGTGGCTATTCGTTGCCGCGTTAAGTTGGAGGCGGGAGAATCGGTGACAATTGACATTGTTTCCGGTATCGGTAATTCAAGAGATAAAGCGCTTAATCTTGCTGAAAAATATACCGATCGCCGTCTGGCCGATCGTGTTTTTGATCTGGCGCAAACCCATAGCCAGGTTGTTTTACGGCAAATCAATGCCACAGAATCCGACGCCCAGATTTACGGTCGTCTGGCCGGTTTTATTATTTATAGCAATTCATCACTGCGCGTTGATCCGAAGATTATTCTCAGAAACAGCCGTGGGCAATCGGGTTTATGGGGTTACGCTATCTCCGGCGATTTGCCCATTGTACTGCTGCAGATCGGTGACCACGCTAATATTGATCTTGTGCGTCAACTCGAGCAGGCTCATGCCTACTGGCGCTTAAAAGGAATGTCTGTTGATTTGGTGATCTGGAATGAGGATAACGCGATCTACCGACAATTCCTCCACGACCAGATCAAGGATTTGATTACATCGGGAACGGAAGCAAAAGTTATTGACAAACCGGGCGGCATATTTGTCAGGCCCGGTGATCAGATATCCAATGAAGACAGGATTCTTCTGCAAACTGTCGCCCGTGTAATAATCAAGGATACACGGGGAACGCTGGTGGAACAAATCAATCGCCGTTCTCTTATCGAAGCAGTTATTCCCCGTTTTAAACCGACCAGGTCTCAACAGGCCATCATTCGCAAGGCAAAGGAAATCGTCGCCCCCGATTTAATCTTCAAAAACGGGCTGGGCGGATTTACCCCCGACGGGCGAGAATATGTCATCACAACAAAACCCGGAAGTGTGACACCTGCACCATGGGTTAATGTATTGGCTAATCCTCACTTCGGATCGGTAGTTTCAGAGAGCGGCTCTGCATCCACCTGGAGTGAGAATGCCCATGAGTTCCGCCTCACACCATGGAACAACGATCCGGTAAGTGATGTGAGCGGGGAAGCCTTTTATATCCGCGATGAAGAAACAGGACATTTCTGGTCTCCTACGCTGCTTCCCTGCCACTCGGCAAAGCCTTATATCACCAGGCACGGCTTTGGTTACAGTGTTTTTGAACATCTGGAAGAGGGCATAAGATCCGAGTTATGGATTTATGTGTCCATAGACGCGCCGATAAAGTTTTCTGTTTTGAAGGTGCGCAATGAGTCAGGCCGCTCGCGCATTCTATCGCTAACAGGTTATGTAGAGTGGGTGTTAGGTGACTTGCGCCAAAAAACGATGATGCATGTTGCAACCGATGTTGATACGGAAAGCGGAGCGATTTTTGCGCGCAATTCTTACAATACGGAATTTGCCGATAGGATTGTTTTCTTTGATGTTGACGAAGTAAATCGAATGGTTACCGGAGATAGAACGGAGTTTCTCGGACGCAATGGTGAACTTGCAAGTCCGGCGGCGATGACGCGGTCACAACTATCCGGCAAGGTTGGCGCTGCCCTTGATCCCTGTGCCGCCATTCAAGTGAGCTTTGAATTAGATAATGGGCAGGAACATCAAACAATCTTCCGGCTTGGTGTTACTGGAAGAAGGGGTGCCGATGATGCCAGTAAAACGGTCAAAAGCTTTAGAGGATCAACAATAGCGCAAAGCGTTCTTACGGGAGTGCATAAAAGCTGGAAACAGACACTGGGGACTATTCAGGTCGAAACTCCAGATCAGTCTCTCAATGTGCTGGCCAATGGCTGGCTTCTATACCAAACTCTGTCCTGCCGTCTTTGGGCTCGTAACGGTTATTACCAATCCGGCGGCGCCTTCGGCTTCCGTGATCAGTTGCAGGATATGATGGCGCTGATTTATGCTCAACCGACTCTTGTTCGTGCGCATCTACTTTTGTGCGCCAGCCGTCAATTTCAGGATGGCGATGTCCAGCATTGGTGGCATCCGCCTTCCGGAAGAGGCGTACGCACGCAATGTTCTGATGATTATCTGTGGCTGCCTTTAACCGTGAGCCGCTATATTAGTATTACCGGTGATTCGAGTATTTTAAATGAAATGGTTAGATTTATTGAGGGGCGTCAGGTACGCGCGGAGGAAGATTCTTATTATGATCTGCCGGGTATCGCTGATGAAGCAGCAAGCTTGTATGAACACTGCATACGAGCCATTAAAAGGGGACTGCGATTTGGCCGTCATGGACTGCCGCTTATGGGCTGCGGCGATTGGAATGACGGTATGAATAAGGTGGGAGAAGAGGGCAGGGGTGAAAGTGTCTGGATGGGCTTTTTCCTCTATGAAGTGCTCATGAAGTTCTCTGAGATTGCCCGTGTAAAAAGCGATATGTCTTTTTCCGAGTTATGCAAAAAAGAAGCAATTCAATTACAACGAAGCATCGAACGCGATGGCTGGGATGGCAACTGGTATCGCCGCGCGTATTTCGATGACGGATCATTGTTAGGCTCAGCAACTAACACGGAATGCCGGATTGATTCGATCGCCCAAAGCTGGTCTGTTCTGTCAGGGGCAGGTGATCATGAGCGCGCAAGGCTTGCCATGGATGCTTTAGATAAGCATCTGGTTCACCGCGATAAAAAACTCATCCAGTTGCTTGACCCGCCCTTTGATAAGTCGAATATGGAACCCGGTTACATTAAAGGTTATGTACCCGGTGTGAGAGAAAATGGCGGCCAATATACTCATGCAGCAATCTGGGCGGCTATGGCCTTTGCCGCTTTACGCGATAATCAGCGTCTCTGGGATCTATTATCTATCATAAACCCCATAAATCACGCGAGATCTCCCGAGGAGGTGGATATTTATAAAGTTGAACCTTACGTTGTTGCTTCCGATGTCTATGCCGTCTTTCCGCATATCGGCCGTGGCGGCTGGACATGGTTCACCGGTTCTTCTGCCTGGCTGTACCGGCTTATCCTGGAATCGCTCTTAGGAATTTCGATTAGCATTGATAAAATGACTTTTAATCCCTGCCTGCCCGCAGATTGGAAAGAATTCAAAATTAGTTATTTGTTTCAAGAGACTCCATACCAAATCACGGTGCGGCAAAAAGAAGTGCCATCAACCGTTGTCACAGTTGATGGTTTTGAAAGGCAAGATAGGACGATTCATCTAGCTAATGATCACCGAGAACATGTAGTCGATGTGAGCATACCGGTGAAGAGTGTGCAGTTTACAAGCTAATGTGATTGGCTCCGAAAAATCCAAGCAATCCAATGATAATCAGATAAATAGCAACAATATAATTCAGAAGCTTTGGTACTATAAGAATGATAATGCCAGCAATAAGTGCCAAAAATGGACCAATGCTAAAGTGAAAATTCATAAAGTTATCCTTTCTTTTAAAAAGTATGAATGTGAAATTCAGTTAAAAACATATAAAAAATATAGCCTGTTTGTCAAGGTAATTACGTTTAATGTATTAATGAACAACGTACCTGTAATTTTCAATTAATCGAAAGAGAGGATGCGAAGATGAATAAACCTGAGATAGCTTCCGAGTATATGAAAAAGGGTTATAATTGTGCTCAATCGATTATCAAAGCATATGCGAATGATGTTGGAATAAAGGCAGAAGAGGCAGTAAGAATGGCATCAGCTTTGGGAGGGGGTGTGGGGAGAAATGGACATATCTGTGGAGCAGTCTCCGGCGCGGCGTTGATCATCGGAATGAAATTTGGCACAACAGACCCGGCCGATTTCCGGGCTAAAGAAAAAGCATACAATAAAACAAATGAATTTTTGGAGACGTTCAGCACGGAAAATAAAAGTGTCTTGTGTAAAGAACTAATTCCTTATGATATAAAAAATCCGGAGGAATTGAAAAAGGCGAGGGAAGCCGGAGTGTTTGCCAAACAATGTCCGATGTATGTTTTATCGGCTGGAAGAATCCTGGAGAATATTATTGGTTTCGAGTGATTATTTTTTTGAGGACGAAACTTAGTAACTTCTTCCTCCTACACAAGTTACTGTCTTGTAAAAAGATTGATCATTATAATTGTCAATAAACACAATTCAAGCCTACCTAAAATAGCCCCGCAGTTCACATTTTGCATCCTAATTGACTTGACATAAGGACCAAACTATTATAGATGAAAATTGAACAAGTAATGTTTTAAAATTTGGTGAATTCCAGTAACAAGGATTAAGCATCATAGAGTGGTCTGATTACCTCTGGTACGCAAAAAGTCATTGTATCTCCGGTTTCTCCCCATCACATTTAATAGAAAAATCAAAGCATTACTTTTTAGTAACTGTATATTATCAGCTACGAAGTCACATAGCAAAGTTTTCGCTTTGTCTATTAAAGATTTGAGAAAAACAAAGGAGGTAAAAGTACATGAGTTCATTTCAGTATAACCAAGAAGCAGTAAATAATCTCAAGATTGAAGACACAAGCATCCTGGACAGACTAGTGGACTTCGAATCAGCAAGAGAGGCACACCTCAAAAAGGAACACGCAAAAGTTGATAAGCGAATGTCTCTCAAAGATGCGATTGCAAAGTTTGTGGCTGATGGCGATGTCATGACGGATGCTGGGTTTGCCTACGTCAGGACGCCCCATCAGGCCTATTGGGAAATAATGCGCCAGGGTAAGAAAAATCTGCAGTGTATCGGAGCGCCGAACACCAACCACAGCTTCATGATCTTCAATAACAACGTCGATTACTCGCACAACTCTTACGTGGGCGCAGAAATGCGTGGTATTGACCGCAATTATGATCGCATGCTCAGGGAGGGTAGGGTAAAGATCCTTTCAGAATGGAGCCATGGCGGCGTTGCTCTGGGACTCAAGGCTGCCCAGCTCGGTACTCCCGGTATCTTTAGCAAACAGATGCTTGGCTCCGACATCATCAAATATAATCCCTACACAAAGGTCGTGCAAAATCCCATGAGATTCGATCCCGATCCGGTTTTGTTTATCCCGGCTCTGTATCCTGATGTCTCAATTATCCACTGCCAGGTTGCGGATAAATACGGTAACGCATACATTTATGGCCCTACAGTTAATGACGTGGCCACAGCTGCAGCTACTCGTAAGCTCATCATCACTGCCGAAGAGATCGTACCAGAATCAGAAATCCGTAATAGAAAGGGTACCGTAATCCCGTTCTTTTATGCTGATGCCGTAGTGGAAATGCCTTTCGGAGCAGTTCCCGGAAATATGCCGGGCTACTACTACTGGTCCCGCCAATGGTGGGAAAAAATGCTCAGATTTGGCTGCTCCAGCAACGAAAATTTTAAGATATTTTTTGATGAATGGGTTTTCGGTTGTAAGGATCAATTTGAGTTTGTGGACAAACTGGGCGGGGCAAAGTGGATTGCAGAAGCAAGAATTCAGACTAAAGCGGCCGAGGGCGATCACGAAGACATCGACTTTTCATACGAAGAATTTACCCGGACACATGAATCCGGGCTTTATTATTGATAAGGGAGGACACCATGAAAGACTTAAACGCACCTGCAAACCCACTGGAGCTGCTCGCATACATCATTGCAAAACAGATCCACAATCATAAGATCATCTATATCGGCACCGGAATTCCCATGGTAGCGGCAATCTTGGCAAAAAGGACTCATGCACCTGACATCACCATGGTCTACGAATCAGGCGGTCAAGATCCTATAGAAGGAGACATGCCCTGGTCTGTGGGCTGTCCGTTCACGTGGCGTAAAGCCCCGGCAGTAATGGAAATGGCCTATTCATTTGCCCAGTGCTATAATGGCTATATTGACATGGGCTTTTTAGGTTTTGCCCAGGTAGACATGTACGGCAATGTAAATACTCACCAGATCGGCACCGACCTTCTGCACCCCAAAGTCCGCATGACCGGCTCCGGCGGCAATAACGATCTTGCGTCACTCTCCGAGAACATGATTCTGGTGGGTGTACAGACACCGGACAAGTTCGTCAAAAACGTCGATTTTATGACCTCAGTCGGCCATCTTAGGGGAGGGGAAACTCGCAAGGAGGCCGGCCTGATCGGCAAAGGCCCTTCCATGGTAATATCACAATGTGGCGAGTTCGACTTTGAACCGGTGACAAAGCGCATGAGAGTAAAATCATTGTTGCCCGGATGGACATTTGACTTTACTCAGCAGTTCACTGGATTTGAGTTACTCAAGCCGGAGGGAGAGATACCTCCGACAGATGTAATTCCCGAAGACATATTGAAGCTTCTCAGGACCGAGGTGGATCCAAGAGGAGTATTTACCACCATGCCGACAGCTTAATTTTCAACAAACAACAAGGAGTGCCCATAAACTACGGGCACTCCTAAATTTAACAATCTTATTTGTCATTTTCCGGCAGGAATGATTTTAAAGGTCTTTTCTGCAGAAGGTTATTTATCGGTATCTGTATTGCTGCTCTCTGAACAAAGGCTTTTCATGTATGAAATAACGATTGCAAAAGATAATCTTCACTTAAAATAAAAATCGAAAGTTCCTGATTTGTAGTTGTTAGCGATAACTGAGATAAGATTTAGTTAGAACCTGCCTGTCAGGGCAAGTATAGCTTGGGGCTTTGAGTATCAGTTCCGATAAGCTTCACCCAAGTATCAGTTTACTTCATTCAGGAACATGGTGTCATTAACACCCCTTTCAGCGGGATAATTCACACAGCAAGTTTCAGATCACTATGTTTCTGAAACTTGGGGATCATCCCGACTTACTAATCCCATTACAATTCGCTTATGGAATTCGAGTCTCATCACCACCGCTTTGCGGGATAATTCGAATTGCAGATTTCAGTGCGCTTCGCTTCTAAAATCTGAGTCTCATTAAAAAAGCGCCCCGGAACTTTGGGGCGCTTTTCGTTGTTAATTGTTAATTAAAATTTTTTAATCTTCCAGTTTTTCGCTGGCAATTCGCATGCTATAGAACGAACGGTAAACGAAAATCAAGGCGATGGCGAAGCAGACTGCGGCCACAGTATATTTCACATTCTGATTCGGCATGGTGACAGCAATTTCCGTTGCCAGCAATCCAAACAAGGTCGTAAATTTGATAACCGGGTTCAAAGAAACGGATGATGTATCTTTGAAGGGATCGCCGACGGTGTCGCCGACTACGCTTGCTTCATGCAGCGGAGTGTTTTTCATCTTCAAATCAACTTCAACAATCTTTTTGCCGTTATCCCAGCAACCGCCGGCATTGGCCATGAAGATCGCCTGGTACAGACCGAAGAAGGCAATACCGATCAGATAACCGATGAAGAAGTAGGGGTTAAAGAAAGCCAGTGCCAAACACATGAAGAAGATCACGATGAATATGTTGATCATACCCTTTTGAGCATACTGGGTACAAATCTTGACGACTTCTTTACTGTCTTCAATCGAAGCTTCTTTTTTATCCAGCTTAATGTTCTTTTTTATAAACACAACGGCTTGATATGCGCCTGTTGTTACAGCCTGGATGGATGCTCCGGTAAACCAGTAAATTACCGCGCCGCCCATAAGCAAGCCTAGAATTATATCTGGCTGAACCAGAGAAAGTTTGGATACAACATTGCCGAAGAGCCCTTCGAGCAGAATGATGATACCAAAAACCATGGTGGTGGCGCCGACAACGGCGGTTCCAATCAACACGGGCTTGGCTGTCGCTTTAAAGGTGTTACCCGCTCCGTCAGCAGATTCCAGAAAGTGCTTGGCTTGCTCAAAATCAGGAACAATGCCGTATTCTTTTTTTACAACAGCTTTCGCATCGGAACGCGATTCAATCATCGAAAGTTCATAAATCGATTGAGCGTTGTCCGAAACAGGACCAAAGCTATCCACTGCGATGGTCACAGGGCCCATGCCCAGAAAACCGAAAGCCACCAGACCGAAGGCAAATACCGGTGCCGCAAATGTGAAGGCCGGAGGCATCAAAGCCATAATGGTTGCATTTGTCGATACCAGATAGGCAATGAACATCAAAAATGCGATAACCAAACCTAACCAGAAAGCGGCGAAGTTGCCGGCAACGAGACCGGACAGGATGTTCAAGGAAGCACCACCCTGACGGGAAGCGTTGACAACTTCCTCGCAGTGACGGGAAGATGTGCTGGTGAATATTTTTGTAAATTCCGGAATTAACGCACCGGCGATAGTGCCACAACTGATGATGATGGCCAGTGCCCACCACAATCCCTGATATTGATCAGTCAGGTCGCTCAGAAGGAAATAACTGGCAATAAATGTTACAGCGATGGATATGATAGAGGTAATCCATACCAGATAGGTCAACGGATGTTCAAAGTTAAAATCCTTCTTGCCCGAAAAAGCTGCTTTACTTATAACGTCATTGACGAAATAAGAAAGAAGAGCCGTCAGGATCATGAGGATTCTCATGGCAAAAATCCAGACAATCAACTTGCCGCCCATTGCGGGATTGCTGGCCAGTGCCAGAGCCAAAAAGGCAATCAGTGCAACACCTGTAACGCCGTAGGTTTCAAAACCGTCAGCGGTAGGACCAACGCTGTCACCAGCATTGTCACCGGTACAGTCGGCAATAACACCGGGATTTTTAGGATCGTCTTCCGGAAGATGGAAAACGATTTTCATCAAGTCGGAACCGATGTCGGCAATCTTGGTGAAAATACCACCGCAGATACGCAAAGCGGATGCTCCCAGAGATTCACCGATAGCAAAACCGATGAAGCAGGGACCAGCCAATTCTTTTGGAATGTAAGCCAGAATGATAATCATGAAGAATAATTCAATGCTGACCAGGAGAAGTCCAACGCTCATACCGGATCGCAGACAGATGTTGACGATGTTCAGGGGATCGCCACTCAGTGAGGCAAAAGCAGCGCGGGAATTGGCAACGGTGTTAATCCGGATGCCAAACCAGGCCACAGCATAAGAACCCAGAATACCCACAATCGAACATACCAGAATGATAATGATGTCTGATACTACTTTCCCCTGCAAAGCGCCAAAGTAATAAACCATACAAGCGGCGATCAGGATCCACAAAGCGACGAGAAATTTACCTTGCTGGAAAAGATAAGTTTTGCAGGTTTCCCAGATTGTCTGAGAAACATCCAGCATGGATTTGTGTGCCGGTAGATTCTTTGTTTGCTTGTATTGAATAACACCAAAAATCATACCGATGACGCAGATAGCAAGTCCGATATTTAAAATCATCATGCCTGTCAGTTTGCCGCCAAAAAATGCAACAGATAAAACATCCGGCAGTTTGATATCTGCCTCACCTGCAAAAGCGGTTCCGACAAGCAATAGCATAATTAAACCGCTTAGTAAAAATGTCCAGATACTTCGTTGATTCCTTAACATCATTAATCCTCCTTTTTTAAAAAGTTACTTATATTTTTTGTTTGGTAATTACCTATGGCCGTTTGCATGTCTGATGAAACGATCTCGGTTGCAGCGTCGGCTGCCCACCCAATAATTCCCGGCAAAACGCTTAATTCTTCCATTCCAAAAGGTTCTAACACATAACCTTCAATACGGGATTTATCAACCGGTTTGCCAATACCCAGCCTTATCCGCATAAACTCGGAAGAGCCTAAGTTTTCCTCAATGGATACCAGACCTTTATGTCCGGCATTTCCGCCACCTGTTTTCAGTCGAACTGACCCGAAAGACAAATCAAGGTCATCGTGGATCACTATCAAATTACTGAGATCAGTTTTAAAGAACGCATGTAACTGCCTTACAGCATTACCACTCAAATTCATGTATGTTTGGGGCATGGCCAAAATTACATTATTAGAAGCGATCTTGCCCTTGCCCCATAAAGCATTAAAACTCTTTTGACTTAAATCTAAAGCGAGCTTAGCGGCCAGTTTTTCTAAAACCATAAACCCGATGTTGTGTTTTGTAGCCTTATAGCGACTTCCCGGATTTCCCAAACCAACAATCAAGTACATCGCCTGCTCCCTCTTTTTTGCGCGTCCGGGAAAAATTTTTGCTAAAACAGAGGGAAACATTTTATCTCGCCTGGTTATTGCAGCGTCTTATTTTCCTTTTTCTTTCCCTTTTTCTTTTTCAGTCTTTTCTGCTGTTG
>Ga0208495_1000083_pt1 | contig 57833 bp, 44 predicted proteins | sample CryBogmetaGMA14M_FD_184551 | JGI IMG/M metagenome (GOLD analysis project Ga0208495, IMG submission 184551) | Freshwater microbial communities from Crystal Bog, Wisconsin, USA - MA14M (SPAdes) | ecosystem: Environmental > Aquatic > Freshwater > Lake | place: Crystal Bog, Wisconsin, USA...
GATCAATGGGAATAAATGGATTAATATCTTTCTTAAAGACAAGTTTTTCATCACAGTATGCAACTGAAAGCCGATCTTGCCTATTTATAATTCGTCGAATTAATATTTTGTCCTCCGCTTCATAAAACTGTTTTAATGATTTCATCTCAGAAAGACTAATCATATAGACTTCAGCTTTGATAAGTGAGTAATTGTATACATTCCCTTTTGACAAAAAAGGGTAAGAATTTTCATCACAAATGTCACTCTCTATCTTTGAAAATCGACTACCTGAAAGGCCCTGTGTTGATTTTGTGATTGTCCCAAGAGAAATAAATTTTGGTTCTGAGAATTTCAAAATCAAACTACCAACATTTTTATCAAGAATTATTTTATAATCTGGTGGCTTGAGTTTAGAAATATCGATTATCTCAAATGCACAATACCTCAAATCAGGAATAATGGCTTTTTTATCGAAATTATAAATGGTATAACTTGGTGACTGGTAATTTGAAAAAATATAAATCCCAGTATCAACATAGGCATCTTCAAAAGTATTAAACGGTAAATTTATTATCTGATTTATTCCTTTTCCCGTGATAAGAAACTTCCTAAAAATTGAATAGTTCTCTCCTGTTTGCCAGGTTTGTGGTGCTATATAAGATACCAAACCTGTTTTTCTAACAACCCCAAAACCTTCAATCATAAACATTACGGAAGTTTCATACTTTCTTTCAAATTGGGGAAATTTATTTCTAAAAATGACTTTTTCGATGTCGGTAAAAGACTCCAATGGAATATATGGCGGATTCCCAATCACCACATCAAACCCCACGAAATCCCCTTCATCATTGAGCACTTCCGGAAATTCGAAACGCCATTCAAAGGCATTTTCATAGATTTTATTGTTCTTGATCTCTTCGAGTTCGGTTTCAAGTTTTTTGATTTTACCTGTAAGTTCATTTACCTTTTTATTCCATTCGGCCAGTTCTTTCTTTGATCGTTCAAACAGGGAGGTCTGGTTTGTATGGGTAAACAGATCTCCATTGAGTTTTTTCAACTGAGTTAAGCGTTTGTCATTGGCGGCTACTTCTGTTTCGAAATCGGACTTGATGGATTCAATCAGCCGTTCCATTTCACGTTTTTCCTCTTTTCCCCGGGCATTACGGTAGGTCATAACGGCAAGACGATAGCTGTGAATGTTCCATTTGCTTTTCTTCAACGCCTGCTTGATATCAGCATCCAGCGCATAGCGGGAGATGAGGGAATTACCGCATTTAATGTTGATATCAATGTTCGGAAGTGTTTCAAGCTCGGTATAATTGCTTTCGGCCTTGTAATAAGAGTTCTTGAGCAATTCAATCCATAATCTCAAACGACAAATTTTAACTGAATTAGGATTGATGTCGACGCCAAACAAACAATTTTCAATGATAGTCTGCTTTTCACGGAAAAGCGCTTCCTGAACCCGCTGACTCTCGGGACTTCTGGGATTGTACTCAAATAATTCCCCATCTTCGTCGGTAACGATAAGCTCGTCATTGGCTACTTCAACATGGTACTCTTTCAGCCTTTTATCTTCCTTATCGGACAATATTTTCAATTCACTCTTTATAGCGATGATCTCATTCAGGGCTGAAACAAGAAAATGACCGGAACCCACTGCAGGGTCACAAATCTTAAGCTGGTTGATAATCTCGTTGGCTTCCTTTTTATCGTCAATTTGATCATACAAGCCAGCCAGATTTTGGCAATTCCAGCCTTTCAGGTCATTAAATTTTTGAACCACCGCCCGGCGAATTGTTTCGCGGCACATATACATGGTGATGAACCCGGGGGTAAAGAAGGAGCCGTCTTTGTACCCGTTAATCTTTTCGAAAATCAAACCGAGAACCGAAGCATTGATCAGCGATTTATTCTCTTCCTGGATCTCTTCAGCGCCTTCACCAGAAAAATCATAGGAATCAAGGAAGGCAAAGAAATAATCCAATCCGGTTAATAATCCGGCCAATCTTTTGCCGGTATTGTTTTTCAATACCGTACCTGAATGAATTGGAATAAGGCAATCATCCTGCAGATTACTTATAAAAATTGTTTCACGTTCCAGTTCGGTGGGCTCAAAAAGAGAACTATTCAGATAAGGCACTTTTTCAAATATCCCCGCCACAGCAGGATCACGATCCTGTATTTTCTTAGCAAGTACCCTGAAAAATAAACTATTCAAGGCATCATATCCCTGTACTTTTTCACTGGTAAGAAATGAAAAAGAAGAATTACCCTTATTGTATTTGACTAGCTGGGCTTCAAGCAGTTTCAGGAATAAAATCCGATTGATCCAGGTGATCACCAATTCGAGTGAAACATTGAAAAGTCGTTCCTGAGGGTTCTCTCCGAAACGGTTAGGTTTGTTAAGCCGGCTGATCATATCGAGGCTATCGATCTGGATCATGGTATTTTCGATCAACGAACCGGGATCGCGTTGCCCTTCCTTCTTACGGCCGATGAGCTTTTTACCGCCCTCCTTTGTTTCGGTTAACCCAATAATGTGGAGCAATTCGGTATAGAATGCCTTATCGAGACTATTGCTGTCGTTTACAAAGGGTAGCTTGAGCAGATGTTCAGGCGAAAGCAGCTTATAGAGAGCAATTAATTTGGAATCATCTTTTTTATCTTCATTTCTCAGGGGTTTATCATAATCCCTGAAATCGAACCAGGTGAAACAAATTTCGGAAGTTAAGGCTGCCAGGAATGGTTCGGCAAGCTCCCTGTAAAAGAAATCGGTGGTTGTACCGGCCAGCCTGCCTTCCTCAAAATCGGTGAACTGTTTAACCAGGATCTTGTTTTGTGCGAAAGTCTTTTCGAAGAAGTTGGCATCAAACACGTACCATTCATACACATTTGTAGCCACAAGATGCCTGATCTCAAGGTTATGGTTTGTGATCCGTTCGCGGAGATAATACAGCATTAGTTCCTGAAAAGCTTTTGCGTTCAGGTTGTCGGGCCGGATCATCTCGCCTTTATTCGATGGCTTTTTGGCTTCGATCAACACTGCCGGGAAGGTCTTTGAATCGGGGCTATTATGGATTACGAGATCGGTGCGGTCTTTGGTATTGATATAAAACTTTGGATGGTAGAAGGTATTCTTGAGAAAATCGCCCAGGTCATTTTTATTATGCTCTTCCGATTCGGTTTTATCGAGACCATCAAGCAAACCGATCAGGTTTTTCTTGAACAGTTCAATTTCACTCCTTGAGGGTTTTACCTTGAGGAAAGCTTTGTTCAGTGATTTACGGGGCGATAGAAGAGTCAATTGCATTGCTTCAGTATAAAATATTTTCTATTGCTTAGAATGCAAACATATCGGTTTCAGGGTAATTATATTTGCTTTTCGTCATCATGACTCCTTGAAGCACTTACGCGAAGGTTCGTCTAAATATCGGTTAATTCCTTTATCTGATTTTAAAATTATCATAATTGTGAATCAATACTTTGTAATGTGCATTCGTTGTCTTCTCTAAGATTCTGACTAATGCGCCACAGAAAAGTAAAATTAAATCAAAATTCCAAATTGAACTGCAATGAATTTCATTTTACGGTGCCTTTGTTTTATCAACAGCCAGATTTGTTGATTTGCCGGCATTTGCTGTATTAACAGCAGAGTTCAGGTAAGAGACTATAACATCGTTCTTGTTGCCGCTGGTTCCGTCGTAGGTCAGAGTCAACACCGGTATCCCCGTAATTTTCTTGATTTCCCGGGCCATCGCCTCAGTAACCATAGCCGGACAACAAAAAGCAGGATTGGTTTGCACAAAAAGGGAGATGTCAGGGTAATTTTCAATTACGTAAAAAATCTTCAATATGTTCTCGTAGGATTCCCCTGAATGAAAAGGGCTGATATTGAATTTTGCCAGATTTTTTTCAAGCCTTACCGGATGGACTACAGGTTTGTTCCCAAGATATTTTTTAAATAGTTTGTAATACCTGTCCTCAAATATTTTAATGCTCGAAATCATCACCCTGTACAGAGCTGTGTTGAAGTAGTCGCCACGAGCACCGGCGCGGCGTATCTGATTCTCGATCATTATTTTTACCAGGTCGGTATATGGTGTAGTAACCACTTCACCACCGTTTTCTTCAATATCATGGATCAGGTTTTGGTTCATGATATCATTATCCCTCACATACAGATCGCCAAAAATTGCAACACGTGGCTTTTTTCCGGGCTTCCTTTCGATTTTATCAAACAAGGAGATCACTTCTGTCACGGCGGTATCTATCGGACGATTTCCTAGAAAAGCCTTCTCAAGAATCCCAATACTTTTTTCTATCGCAGCATCCGTTTCACCCCGGTTGATCTCATAGGGCCTGATTTTGCATCCCAGTTTCCTGATCAGACCGCCCAGCAGGTATGCGAAGTAGGCGTAATATCCGGTACTGTAAGCTATTTCAAAATGAGTCAGCAGGCCAAAATACACGGATGCTTTTTCAAAACCATGCCCGTAGTCCTCGAGCAGGTTTTTAATATAAAAAGGATAAAGCCTCAGGTTGCATGTAAGGTAGCATTTAGTCATCCAGAGCATCGTGTGCTCAGGGTTCAGCTTATGCTGTTCAACATAATCAATAAATTCCTGGGCAACAATGTTCACCGGAAGGCATTGACCTGTATTATAGGCCATGCTCTTCCTGATGATCATTTCACTGGATTGCATAAGCCGTGCATCAATCCCTCCCCGTTTGAGATTAGCAACCAGAAGAGGCGCAACAAGGTTATCCCAGTTCGGAAACAGCAGGATCTTGCCATTGATCCTCGTCTCCAGATGCGGTAAAAATGCCGGCGATTTTGGTTGAGGGGTCTCCAGGTTCATTGCTGAGTGATTCCTGAACGATCTGATTGCTGCTTCTATCCTCGTTTCATACCCCATATTCGAATCGTGTTCATCGATCTGAAGGATGAGGTAAGGTTTATCATAATCATTCAGAAGTTTCTTAAAATATTCAATGATAAAAGAATCGGGTGCACATTTAAAAGCCGTGATCAGAACAGGATAAAGGTTTTTTGTAATGGCTGCTGTTTTAACCGTTTCAAGGATTCTGGAGGCATAGTACCAGGGAACCTTCTGCAGTAAAAGCTCTGTGTCTTCAGGCTGAAATTCATCCGGCCCGATCATGTCCTGGAAAAAACTTTTTATCCCCATCCTGGTAAAAATATCAGGGATGCCTTTATTCATCGATTTTGAAAGTACCACATAGGGCCTGCCCAGTAAAACCACTGATACTCCGGATTCAGGATGAAATTCCGTTTTAAACAGGGAAATCAGCTTCATTTTTCGCTCATGTGAAAAAAACAAAGCTTCTTCGAATGCCTTTTTAACTTTTTCTGAAGTAATGACTGATCCCAGGTATGGCCTCAAGCTTTCGGTAAGCTGTTTGATCACATGCCTGTTCCCTTTGTGGAAATTCAGCATGGGGGATATCATTTTCCCGGCAATCCGTTTGTCTTTCATCGTAAAGACCAGGGAGGCTGAATACTGGGTATAATAACAATAATTACCATCCGAATTTTCGTCACTGTCCCTGGTTTCGAGGGAAACCGGGAGGAAAATAAAATCCGCCTTATCGGCAAGCCATGCCACATGCCCGTGAATGGAATCGATGGGAGCACAAAACTCAGCGCCGGCAATCCGTTTACCGGCTTTCACCGGGTCGGTAAAATTCTCGCTGCTCACAATGCGGATGGATAAATTTCCGAAAAATCTTTTCCACAGGATCAGGTCATCAAACATATGCAATGCAGCCGGCAACCCGACTATGACCTCATGGCTGAAGGTTTTAGGCTGGCTCAGGTGAAGTATCCTGGCCCTTTGTTCAGGCATATTGAATATCGTAGGATCAAGGCTGATGTGTTTTTTTGTTTCATAATCCCGCCCGCAGAGAAACCCATAGGCTTCCTGCTCCCCATTTACGGTAGCCAGGCTGATATGGCAATGATTCGTACAAATGCTGCACCTCTCGGAATGGACCTCTAGGGTCTCCCTAAAGAAGCCGAGTCCCCTGAACGTTGTTTCTTCAGGTTTTTCTTCCCCAACCAAAAGAGCAACTCCGAGTGCACCCGTGAGATGGCAGTAGGGTGATACAAATATTTTTTTCTGAAGCCGATGTTCAAAGGCGGCGACCAGGGACTTGTTTTTAGCCGTTGCCCCCTGGAAACATATCTGATTGCCAACAGAGCCTTCAACAGCCACTTTTTTCAGATAATTTTCAGTCACTGAGTGAAGAATGGTAGCAAGGATCTCATTCACCGAATAGCCTTTATTCAGCAAGTGGTTCGTGTCGCGTTCCATAAAAACAGTACAGCGGTCGCTTGCCAGCGGGGCCGACACCCCCCCGGTCTGACTTGAATAGGCGCTCAATTCACAACCTAATTTCCTGGCCTGTTCCTCAAGAAAGCTCCCGGTCCCGGCTGCACAAACGGCGTTCATCTGCGAAAAAGTCACTATCCCCTTGCGCATCAGCGTAAACTTCGAATCCTGTCCGCCGATCTCAATGATAGTATCTGTTTCGGGGTTCAGTTCAAAAGCAGCCCTTGCGTGCGCAGTAATCTCATCCACCACCAGGTCTGCATGAATAAGTTTCCCGATGAATTTCCTTCCCGACCCGGTAGTCCCTGCGCCTTTGATACATAGGCTTATCCCCCGTTTTTTCATCAGATCCTCAATGGATTCGAAAATAGCCTGGACTGCTTCAGCCGGTTTTCCTGATGTATAGGTATAAAAACCGGCCATTGGGGAATGGTCTGTTGTTGTAAGGATTGCTTTTGTGCTTGTTGATCCGATATCTATTCCCAGGAAGGATTCATAATTTTTTCCTTTCGCCAGGGAAACGTACTGGTCAACCTGCACATCTGCGGGATGGCGGGAAACAGACGGCCTGAAGTTTGATGAATCTTCCCCTTTGAAATCGGGATACCCCGAAAGCTTTATCTCGAGGGGAGGATAAAAATAGATTTTCCCGGTATCATCAGGTAATAATATTTCATCCAGGGACCTGATCATCGTCTTTAAACAGACCTGCTTCTCCTGCAGCCATAAAAAACAGGCCCCGGCAGCACCCAGGCAGTGAGAATATTCATGCAGCAGAAACCTGGTATTCAGAAGCCCTTCGAGGTGCCTTATCACAGCCGCATTTCTCGAAACACCCCCGGCAATAAAAACAGGGAACAACGGTTCAGCCTGGTTGAACAGTGTATCCACAATATTTACAGCCAGTCCCTTGCACAAACTGTCGCATATGGCTTCAAGGGAGAAACCCCTCTGTTGCGCATGGATAAGATCTGTTTTCGCAAATACCGAACAACGGGATGCAATATCGGGAATGGGACCCTTGTTCCTTAAAGCAATTTCACTGAGCTCTGCAATTCCCGAAAGATTCAACCGGAATGCCTGCTGGTCGAGAAAACTTCCGGTACCCGCGGCACAGGAGGAATTTGACCTGATCGATTCAAAATTCCCCTGCTCATCGAATCTGATCAGGCTGAATTTCTCAGCGCCAATGAACAGCAGGGATTTTGCATGGCTGCAGAATAATTTTGTCGCCCTGATAACAGCAAGCTGGGGATTAAAGGAAGACACCAGCTCAGGATTAAAACAGGGGGCTGAACAAACAGCAATGCCTCTAAGGTTTGACAGATCAAGCTGATGGCTGGCCGACCTGAGACATTCCCTTATCTGCCCTTTATGAAAAAGATAACAAGTTTTCTGAACCTGACCTGACAAATCCATCAGGACAAGAGAAATTGTAACAGAACCGATATCTATTCCGAGCAGGGTCTCTGGAGTGAGATGCCCGGTTTTTGCCCGCAGGGACATGCTCATTTGATGCCTTATGGTAGCTTTTTCAAAGGTAGCCTTAAGAAAGTCAGGATGCAAATATAAATGATCTCACTTCTTTTGTGAATGTTTTCTCACGGTTTTCCCTGAAGGATGTGGTAAGTTCTTTATCATGGGAAATAATATTTTTTTTTACTTTCCTTATCTCCTGGTCAATTTTTGCAAATAGCCTGGCCAATCCCAAAGAGTCCTTCAACCTTTTAATATAATCATGAAGGATTATTATTTGGGTTTTTCTTTTTCCATGAACCTCATTTACTGTTCTTTCTGGAAAATTTTATCGCTGATCAACTTTACGACCCTTAACAAAGAGGCTGTCTCATGCAAACTACAGACTCTTATTAAGGCCGGGGAAATCAGAAAAGAGAGACTGTCCCGGAATCTGTGCCGAACTCTTCTGTCACATCACTTTACCTCCACGATACAGGTTGCAATTGGCGGTGCCATTTCAAAAGAAATAGGGACAATATATTCAAGACGTTGCGAGTCCCAGTATTTGTCTTCAGGGCAATTTCTGCGGAAACCGATCGTATGCAGGATATAAAGCTGCCACCCTGGTTTCGCTTTCGAAAGCCAGTTACCAACGTCACGTTGCAAGTTATTATCAGAATCGGTAAAGTCCTGACCCGAGGTATTCCATTCCTTGAAAGATCCTTCTGTATTCGTGGGTTCAAACCACAAGGGTTTGTTCTGGTGTAGCATATCAATAGGATTGGCAGGCCAGGCCGTAAAAAGGTTATTTCCAACATCATCAAAATTGGAATAGATCTTCCAGTAACTCTGAACCTCGATCACATCCTTATATTTTGGATGGTTTGAAGTATATTTATTGATCAGGTCACCGTAAGTTGTGCCCTTAGGAAGAAAGGCACGGAGGTCGATGGTCCCTCCTTGTGGAACATAAAATTTTCCATTCCTGAAATCGAATTGAGTAGCGTCGTACCGATCTTTCAGAGGATAACCTTTCATTGAAACACAGATGGAGCCGAATCCAAAAGCCTTGATATAGGCGGGGTCCGGGTCAGCTATTCTGAATGAGACAAAAATCATTAAAATGACAACCAGAAGCGCTGTTGTAAAAGTTAATTTTTTCATGTTGCCTCCTTTTCGTTTGAATAATGTAAACTGTTCCGAAATATAAGTTAAAAAAGAGGAAAGTCAATCGATTATTAGATATTTTTCAGGTCACTAATTGCAGAAAGAGCAGATATTCCCTGGGTGGGCAAAACTGTTGTATTTATTCTTGGTTTAAGAGTACCCTTATGGTGTTTCGACAAAAGTATTGAATCAGGCAGTTTAGAGAAACATGAAAAGATTTCCCGATGGAAGGTTTCCGGAATCTAACTGACACTTCTAATGCATATCCAGTCCGTGCATCATATTTACGAGGTGAAGGAGTGATTTCAGGATTTCATCCATATATTCGTTCACGGCTTTCACGCTGCCAGGAAGAGTAAAAACCAGTGTTTTTCCCATAACACCTGCTACTGAACGACTGATCAGGGCCTGGGGTTTTATCGCACCATACTTCATCCTGATCATCTCCATAATACCTGGAATTTCCTTGTTCAGAAGAGGTTTTATAATATCTATTGTGAAATCTCTCGGGCCGATTCCTGTCCCTCCTGTCGTGAACAGAAAATCGACAAGCTCATCTTTAGCCTGGTGCACGAGGTCCTCGAGTTTATGCCTGTCATCGGGGATAAGCGTATAATGGATAAAGAGGTTCAAGCCTCTTTCTTTGAAGAAATTCTGAAGAATTTCCTGCAGGCGGGCACCCGATTTATCTTCGTATTCCCCGGCGCTGGCCCTGTCGCTGAGGGTAATAACCAGGGCACGGTACATTCTTGGATGAAATTCAACAACATCTCCCTCTTTAATGTGACCGGGATGCAGTACACGGGCAAAAATTCCTTCTTTTGGCATTACGCAATCGCCCACCTCCTTAAAAATAGCACATGAAGTTCCATGACATTCCTTGCCGATCTGAGTTATCTCAATTTCCACATCGCCGCAGGTAAACCTGTCAAGGGGATGTATCTTAAGATAATCAAAGCCATCGAGGGTGATGTTTTCGGCAAATTCACCCGGGCAGACCTTCCTTCCTGCCTGTTTTTCAAACTTTCTTATACTTTCCATCCCAAGAATGCTTACCTGACGGTTCCACGGGCCGGAATGAGCATCGCCTTCAACACCCTGGTGGGTTAGTGTGATACCTGCCACAGGCTTTTTAACTGTTCCTTTTCTCTCAGAAATATTAACCGAAACTACTTTAAACTCCTCCATAAACTGAATATCACAGCTAAATCAAATGTCTTCCTTCGTCTTGCTTAACAGCCTGATCTCATCAATGATCATCGCTTTATCTGCAGCCTTGCACATATCGTAAATCGTAAGCAGGGCAACCGAAACAGCAGTAAGTGCCTCCATCTCAATTCCGGTTTTTCCCTTGCAACGGGCGAGGCTGTTTATCCTGACACCGGTTTTATCCAGGCTGGCTTTAACTTCAATTTTTGTTATACTCAGCGGATGGCATAAAGGGATAAGTTCAGAGGTTTTTTTCCCTCCCTGTATCCCTGCAATCTCTGCCACGGTCAGCACATCGCCTTTCTTCATCTTATTCTGGCGGATGAGACTGATCGTAGTCCTGGCGAGGATTATATGGCCGGTCGCTTCAGCAGTCCGAACCTGGTCGGGCTTTGCCGATACATCGACCATCGAAGCCTTGCCGGAGGAATTAATATGTGTCAGGTTTGGCATATGTGATAATTAGCGAGGTAGTGAGGTAGTGAGGTAGCGAAATAGCGAAATAGCGAGGTAGCGAAATGATGAATTCGTAAATCGTAATTATTCGCAATATTGTTAATTTTATTGGTGCTCATTACGGCTTCGCCGAACGTAAATCGTAAATCCTCATTCATCCTCCAATATTATGAAAAAAATCCGAACTGTTGCTTGTTCCCTTTTTGGGTTTCAACCCGATTGCAGCTTCAATCGCATTTTTTATTCCCAGTGTGCGGATGTCGAACTCCAGATCGCTGAAAAGGCAGGGTTTGATCCTGCCGTTGGCGGTTAAACGCAGGCGGTTGCAATGCATGCAGTCGCCTCCATGCCCGTTCTCCACTATCGTGAAACAGCCTTCCCCGAGATCCATCTGGTGAATGAATCGTGCCTCCAGTCCGTTAGCCAGGCAAAACTCACGAACGGCAGCCGCATCGGGCTCATCCGAAGAATTCTGGATTACGCAGTTGATTTTTACAGGTTTCAGCCCGGCCTTCAGTGAAGCTTCGATTCCCCTTATAACAGCTGAAAGGTCGCCGCCCCGGGTAATCTCCCTGTACCTGGCCGGATCCAAGGTGTCGAGGCTGATGTTAATCCTGTGAAGCCCTGCACCGGCAAGGGCCAGTGCGAATTCCCCGAGAAGGATTCCGTTGGTTGTAAGCCCCAGGTCTTTGATCCCGGGAATGCCTGCAACCCGGCCGATGAAATCCACAATGCCTTTCCTTACCAGCGGTTCGCCCCCGGTGATCCGTACTTTATCAATCCCCATAGCTACCGCCAGCTGTATGACCTCGATGATCTCTTCGTATGTAAGGATATCGGCATGTGACAGCATTTTTACACCTTCGGCCGGCATGCAATAGGTGCAGCGGAGGTTACAGCGGTCGGTTACTGAAACTCTGAGGTAATTGATCCGGCGGTTAAAGGAGTCGTACATTGGCCGTTTCCCCTTTTTTAATTTCCGTTTGCCCTATGTCCACGATCATCATGCCGCCGGCCTTCGTGTATGCATTGATATGCGCCGAACCATGATATTCGAGGGGGTACACAGCTCCCTCATCCACAATCACAGGAATAACTGATTTCCTCAACGTCTTTTTTCTTGAAAAATCAATACCCATAGGCAGTTTAAGCAGCCTGGGCTGTTCATTGCAGCCCATCATTTTCAGCACAAAGGGTTTAACCATCAGTTCAAACAGCACGAATGAAGAAACCGGGTTTCCCGGCAAGCCGAAGATGAACTGCTTGTCATAACGGGCAAAAACGGTGGGCCGCCCGGGTTGTATGGCCAGGCTTTTAAACAGGATCTTTGCCCCCAGGCTTTCGATGGCTGCAGGCACATAATCAAAATCACCCATTGAAACTCCCCCGGTAAGTATTACGATATCGGTTTCATACAAGCCCATAGAGATCTTGTCATTAAGCTCTTCGGGCGAATCATCGGCAATCCCGAAATATGAACATAAGGCCGGTATCTGCCGGGCCTGGGCGACAAGCTGGCAGGCGTTTGAATTCCGTATCTGTGACCCAAAAGGGACCTGCTCCGGTTCAACCAGCTCATTCCCGGTTGAGATGATCCCGATATGAGGCTGGCGGGCTACCCATATTTTGGTGTTTCCTACAGTGGCGAGAACGGCAAAATGGGCGGGCTCGAGCCTGGTCCCTTTTTCAAGAACCTTCTGGCCTTTCTTAATGTCTTCGGCCTTGAAACAGATATTTACCGAAGTCTTTTCTTTTGTGAATTTTATATGGTCTGCGGATGACATCTCCGTATCCTCAACCATGATTACTGTATCGGCTCCCGCCGGCAACATGCCGCCGGTCATTATCTTCGAACATTCACCTTCATGAACAGGGTTTTCAGGTACTGTTCCAGCGGGAATAGTCTCAAGCAGTCGGAATTCCATCCCGTATACTGCATCCTGTATCCTGCATGCAAACCCGTCCACTGCCGATTTATCGAAAGGAGGCATGTTGATATCCGAAAACACATCCCTGCTTAAAACCCTGCCGGCAGCGGATTCAATGCCCAGCATTTCCTCTCCTGAAGGGATGGCGTTATTTAAAACAATCTCTAAAGCTTCTTCAAACGGTATCATTCATCTATAAATTTAACTGCAGTAGCTTTTATGCTCAGCCATATCTCCGACCCTTCATCCAGCTTCATTCTTTCGACGGATTCACGGGTAATCAAAGCGTGAATTGTTTCACCGCATTCAATGCATACATCGCATCCGAGGGGTGTGGCAGTGATCTCCTGAACCCTGCCTGCCAATACATTCGACGCAGATGAATCCAGTGCCGATGCTGAAAGAACAATATCTTCACCCCTTATCATAACGAATCCCGACTCATTATCTTGTCCCTGCTGAACCCGTATTTTCAGATTCCTGCTTGTTTCGGCCCAGGGGATTCCGTCATACAATCTTATTGTTGCCGGGAAGAAATTCCTGATCCCGATGAAATGAGCTACAAACCCGTTCCTGGGGCTATGGAATACTTCATCGGGCGTACCCGTCTGCAGAATATTCCCGTGGTCCATCACGGCGATCCTGTTCCCCAGCGAGAGGGCCTCTTCATAATCGTGGGTGACGTGAATTATGGTCTGTCCTCCCCGGTGAATCTGCCTCAGCAATGACCTGGTGCCTGATCTCAGCCGGGTGTCCATCGATGCCAGGGGTTCATCAAGAAGGAGGATTTCGGGTTCCTGGATCAGCGTGCGGGCCAGGGCAACTCTCTGCAACTCGCCACCTGACAGGGTCGAAGGATAACGCTCAAGCAGTTCGCCAATGCCCAGGTTTGCACTCATAGCCTTGATCTTCTGATGAATGCTCTCCCTTGGCTGCCCGTGAAGGGCGTAAGCAAGATTACTTTTGACTTTCAGGTGAGGAAAAATCGCGTGATCCTGGAAAACCAATCCTACCTTTCGCTTTTGTATCGGCATATGCGTGATGTCCCTCCCGTTAAGTTCCAGGCTGCCTGAATCGGATATCGCCAAGCCGGCGATAACCTCCAGCAACAGGGATTTACCGGCTCCCGAAGGGCCAAGCAGGATAAAGTAATCCCCCTTCTCAACGGTAAAAGAAATATCACTGAGCATGAAACCTTTAAAGTCCTTGTTAATGCCTGTAAGTTTAAGCATGGGCTCAGCTTTTTTTTGTATTTGAAAGCAGGAGGCGGAGGATCATAAAAAATACAAGGACGACCAGGATAAAGAGCACCGAAACCGGTTGGGCATATTTTAATCCGAACGAAGTGAAGCGTTCATAAATTAAAACAGGGGTTATCATGGGATGATACGCAATAATGACCACAGCGCCGAATTCGCTCATCCCCCTGGCAAACATCAGTATGAGCCCCGACAAAATATTTTTCCAGGCCAGGGGCAGGGAAACCGTAAAAAAGACCCTTACGGGCGATGCTCCCAGGGTAAGGGCAGCTTTCTCGAGGCGTTCGGGAACCGAAAGGAAACCATCCCTTGCAGCATTGATGAGGTAGGGCAGGCTCACAAACGCCATCGCAAGCATAATGCCCGCAGGATGGCCGACGAAGTTAAATCCTGCCATTGAACTCGCCTTGCCGAGCCAGGTATCCCTTGAAATAAAACCCAGAACCGCAATGCCGGCAGCCGAATGAGGGATCACCACGGGCAGGTCAATAATGGCTGTGACCAGTTTCTTCAGGGGGAACTGGTACCTGGCAAGTATCCATGAAAAAGGAATGGCTGCAACAGCAAAGAGAAGTGTGCCTGCCATCGAAGTGCTCAGGGTGAGCATGATGCTGTTCTTGACTTCGGGATCCTGTGCAGTTTCAAATAATTTATGGGGGGATGATGAGAACATCAATCCAAGAACAGGGCCCAGGACAAACAACAGGATCAAACCTCCCAGTATCGAAAACACCCACTGAAGCCCTTGTTTTTTCATTCAGCGGGAGTTACCGATATCTCTGAAATGGCCTTGATTGCCCTGTCGGAAAAGAAATCACAGGCAGGAAATAACCTGAACCTGCCACCATCTTCCCTGCCGGCATAAGGGATAAGAAGAACCTCTTCCTGGTCGCAGCGGTTCATTACCTCACTCAATGAAAACACCGTCCTGTAACCATCGATGGCAATAAAGGTAAGCAGGGTTTTCTGAAGGTTCTCATGATTTACCTTGATGTAACCATCAAGAAGGTCTTTCAGTCTTATGCCTGTAAAAGGCGTGGTACTGTGTATGCCCCTTCCCCTTCCGTAAAAAACCGTATTGTATGTTTCACTCTGTGCCGAAGGGGTGATCGAATCAATCTTTCGAAGCTCTTTACTCCCTTCGGTGATGCTTATACCGGGCGAATAAAGGGGGGTCAGGTCCCTGTTTACCGGGATGCTTCTTGACGGTGTCCTCACAGTGATTTTAACCGGGTTGCTTATATTTCTTTCGCCCAGCAGGTCATTGCCCATTACCAGCTTACGCTCCGAAGGAAGGGGCCAGAGATCTTTCGTTTTACTGGGAACTATCCTCGTAACTTCTGTAGCGATTATGCATTTGTGCAGGTTGTTCGGATAAAAGATCTCGCCCCAGCTCAGAACGACTTTATCACCTTTCGCATTCTCGATAATTACATACAGGTCAATAACGGGGGAGAACTCCTGCTTATTCTTTTTCTTCAGTATCCTGCTGCTGAGGATGTCGAAGAGGGAATACCCGTCATAACGGTAAGCGCCCGTAAAACGGTTTTTCCCATCCTCCCCAAGCACCGCCTCCTTGACGATGATTGAATGTTTGAGAAGAGCCGTTAAATCGACTTTGCCGGGGTTTTCCACTTCTCCCTCAACGGTGATCTCACCTCCCGGCAGGGCATAGGTGTCGGCATTGTCGTAAAAATTGTTGTTCCTGTCGCCGGGATCAGCCGCCGAAACAAGTTTCAGCCCGTTATCGGGAGATTTCGTGTTGTTGTTATCCTGTGCCATAAACCTCGAAGGTAAAATACACAATATTCCTGCCGCAATGATATACCTGATTTTCATATTAGGGCCTGTTTACGGCTTCTTTACAAAAGGTTTGAGACGGCCGGGAACCGCGGCATAATTTTTTTCTTCCATAGGGATCACCGAGGGCTGACCAGCCTTTTTGATGATCTTCATCCCTTTGTCCTTTGAGAGCATGAATTCCAGGAAGGCTAAGGCGGCTTCTTTATTCGGAGCATTCCTGATCATGGTTACCCCATAGACCATTGGCTCTCCTTTCATCTGCTCTGTTTTCCCTGGTTCTTTGCCTTTGATATCAACCACGGCCTTGCTGTAGTCATCAGCATACTTAATGTTTTTCAGGTTGACCTGGTCGGGGAGGATCAGGTAATTGAGATTGTGCTGCACTGCAACCGACCTGTACTGAAATATATAGTCTATGTTGTTTGATTCCAGCAATGCTACAAGATCCACCTCTTTCGGCCTGATGTAATTGAGGTCCTTTGAACTGAGCTGTTTGGCAAGGCCGGGTTTTTTATAGTACGTTTCCGACAGCAGCATGCACATCACCGTTCGGTATCCGCAGGGATCGGCGTTGGGGTCGGCACGGCCGAATGCAACGTCCTGTTTCAGGAGGATCTCATACCAGTTTTTTGCATTGATCCGGTCCTTGTATTTTGCCTTATCGGTATAAGCAATGCACATTTCATTGGCTGCAAATTTTATGTTCCAGTCGGCATAAGCCGGGATAAGCAGTTTATCAATCACTTTATAATCGGAAGCAGCCATGATGTCGCAGGGTTTCTTAAGGTCGGTGATTTTCCTGGCACATTCCACGCTGCCTGCCGGTTCCATTAAAACATTCACATTGGGATAAAGCTTGTTGAATTCAGCTTTGATCTCTTTCATCGGAACCGAAAGGCTGCCGGCATGAAAAATGATGAGATCCCCGCTGAGGCCGGCAGGTTTCTGGGCAATGGTAAAAGGCAGCACAAGCATGCTGTATACAAGAATCGATAATAGTCGTTTCATAGATCGGATTTTTGTCAGTGTTTGTCTTTATTTATTGGAAATATCATCCAGGAATTTGATGAACCCTTTTTGAATCAAAGTATCGGCACCGGAATGAAATTTATCAAATGCCCTGACCAGCAATTTCCCTTCTTCGGTCAGTGCCATGCTTCCTCCCTCGGCTCCTCCCCGGTGCTTCTCAAGCAGGGGGAAACCGAAAAAATCTTCTATCTTTTTAATGTTCCCCCAGGTCCTGCGGTAGGTATAGCCCAGCTCTTCACAGGCTGCCTTTAAGGAACCTTTTTCGCCGATCATTTTCAGCATTCTCCATTTGCCATCCCCAAGGATACCGTTCCCGTCCTTATCGGCAAGCCAGATCTTGTAATCCAGTTTAATTTGATCGAGCCTGGGTTTGAATTTTGTTTCCATAGCCTGATTCATTGGTATTTACAATGGTTTCAAACAACATTCCGAAAGCAACAAATATACTGTTTTTCGCGATATGCATGAAAAAGCATAACGCAAAAAAGTTTAATTTTGCAGTCCGGGAGAGGGCCGGTAATTCACAAACAAACAGGCCCGGACCCGGGAATCAGATATCCGTTTAAAAAATAATTGGATACATTTGCAAAAAAATCGGAATCAGTCTAAATAAAAATAACATGAACAACGCAATTTTTAATCTTGAGAGGCCCGAAAACGAACACACTCTCAACTACGCCCCCGGATGCAGGGAAAGAAAAATGCTGAATGAAGAACTTGATAGGATGAGCAGTGAGATCCTCGATATTCCCCTTCTTATAGGGGGCAAGGAAGTCAGGACAGGTAAGACAGGCAGGGTTATCATGCCCCACGACCATCAGCACGTACTGGCAAATTTCCATATGGCCGGGGAGAAAGAGGTTCAAATGGCCATTGAGGCCGCGCTCAAAGCGCATAAAGAATGGGAATCTGTTTCATGGGTTGAGCGTGTTTCAATAAGCCTGAAGGCCGCCGAACTGATATCAACAAAATACAGGCAGCTCATCAACGCAGCTACGATGCTCGGGCAGGGTAAAAGCGTTTTCCAGGCCGAGATCGACTCATCCTGCGAGAGCATAGATTTTCTCAAGTTCAATGCGTATTTCACAACGGAGATATACAAGGAGCAGCCGCATTCCCAGAAGGGGATCATCAACCGCATTGAATACAGGCCGCTGGAAGGCTTTGTTTTCACGGTCACCCCGTTCAACTTCACCGCCATCGCCTCAAACCTGAACATGGCGCCTGTGGTCATGGGAAATACAACGGTTTGGAAGCCTTCATCGACTTCTATACTTTCCAACTATATCCTGATGAAAATATTCAGGGAAGCCGGATTGCCTGATGGGGTTATCAATTTTATTCCCGGCTCAGGAAGCCTCATCGGGAAAGCGGCGCTGGGCCACCGCAGCCTTGCGGGCATTCATTTTACAGGTTCCACCGGTGTTTTCAACGGAATATGGAAAAGTGTCGCTGATAATATGAGCGGCTACAGGTCTTATCCGAGGATAGTCGGGGAGACCGGGGGCAAGGATTTTATTTTTGTCCATCCTTCTTCCGACCCCCAGGAAGTGGCTGTTGCAATAGTCCGGGGCGCTTTCGAATACCAGGGACAAAAATGTTCGGCAGCTTCCCGGTCTTATATTCCCGCTTCATTATGGCCTGATATCAAAACGAGGATAGGGGAGATGCTGTCGACCGTGACAGTCGGTGATGTGCGTGAATTCAGCCATTTTATGAATGCAGTCATTGATGAAGCCTCCTTTGACAACATCATGGGATATATTGAATATGCAAAGAAGTCGGATGATGCCGAAATCGTATATGGAGGCACGGGAGATAAATCAAAAGGCTATTTCGTGCAACCTACCGTGATCCGTACGAAAAACCCGCATTTCAAATCGATGGAAGAGGAGATATTCGGCCCGGTCATGACAGTCTATGTGTATTCGGACAACAATTTTGAAGATACTTTGCGCATCTGCGACCAGACTTCACTCTATGCGCTTACGGGATCTGTATTCTCGAAAGACCGCGAAGCACTGAACACAGCCTGCAGGATACTGAGGTATGCAGCCGGCAATTTTTATTTCAACGATAAACCTTCGGGAGCGGTTGTAGGGCAGCAACCTTTCGGGGGTGCAAGGGGTTCAGGAACGAACGATAAAAGCGGGAGCCATTTGAACCTTTTGCGCTGGACCAGCCCAAGGACGATAAAGGAAACCCTGATCCCCCCGACTGAGTTCACCTATCCTTATATGAAGGCGGATAAATGCCATTGAGGCATGAGCCATGAGGCATGAGCCATGACTTGCACGTCGGAATATATCTTATGCCTCATGGCTCATGACTTTAAGTTTTTCCCTCATCTTCCTGTACAGTATAACAGGCTGATCGCCTGATATCAGGTGTTCATCCATTTTAAGCGATGTCGCCTGGGGCTGATGGGTTTCGACCACAGTCCGGTCCTGCTTCAGAACGATCAGGTTAAAGAGCTTTGTGAAGGCGAAATACAGCTCTCTGAGGACCGGTAGCTTCACCATTTTCTGGTATGTCCTCAGGTAAAATAATGTATGGTTGTCGTCGATAGGGACAAAGGCAACGATTATCCTCATCGAATCCATGATATGGTTTTGCCAGAGGTTTGGAAAGATGAAAGTTAGGTAGGTGCTTTTTTTCGGAGGTTCCTGAACCTGGTCCGGCCTGAGGGGTTTCTGTCCTTTGTCCTGTTCATTGAAGGGCCAGAAAGAAATTGAGTTTGCAGTCTCCTTTATATAAGGACCATTCACGATCGGCCCTATGCCCCTGCCGATGGTGGTTTTATGGATGAAAGGGACATGTACGACATCAAGCTGGTTTTCTATTGCTCTTGAATAATGTGCTTTCCAGAGGTCGGTAAAGCCTGAAGAAACCAGGCTGTCGTCAAGATTGTCGAACCAGGGGACCTCGGGAAGGTTCTCTGCCGGAATTGCAGGCCCGGCAGAGGGATCAGGGGTGTACCAGACATAAACGAAGCCATTCGCTTCCCTAAGGGGATAGGCATTGGCCCTGATATAAGCAGGGGGCTGTGATGACTTGCCGTTGGCAGGGATAAGAACACAGCTGCCCGTGGTGTCGAATTCAAACCCGTGAAACGGGCATTGGAGATGATTGTCCCTGATCTTTCCGAGACTGAACTGAATACCACGGTGAGGGCATTTGTCGCGGAACACGGCAAGTTTTCCGTCTGAGTCTCTCCAGGCCAGGAGTTTTTCGCCAAAGCGTGTAAAGCCCTTGATCTGGTTTTTCCTGATTTCACAGGATTCGAGGATGACATACCATTGATTTGGGATCATATTGGAATAATTTAGCTGAATGCACTGACAAATGTATGACAAATCCAGATGTCGTATCTTTGTCTTTTAATATGAGACCATGGCAACAGTAAAAAAGAAACGTATAGCCCTCGTGGCACACGACAATTGCAAACAGGATATAGTGGAATGGGTTGGCTGGAACTGGCAGATCCTGATGAAACATCAGCTGATATGTACAGGTACTACAGGGAAACTGGTAAGTGATACCCTTATGGGTAAAATCGAACAGGGTATTGAAACCCCTGATGAGGATATTTCGGTCATTAAACAGGATAAACCGGTCAGACCTGATGACAGGAAAAAGAATACACAGATAAAAATAATACGTCTTAAATCCGGCCCTTTCGGTGGTGACCAGCAACTTGGCGCGATGATCGCAGAAGGCAGGGTCGACATTCTGATCTTTTTCTGGGATCCCATGCAGCCCCATCCCCATGATGTGGATGTAAAAGCCCTGCTCAGGATTTCCGTACTGTACAATATTCCCTCAGCCTGCAACCGATCCACGGCAGACTACCTGATCTCATCACCCCTGATGGATGAAGAATACCATCCCAAAGTGAGGGATTATTCTGCTTACCTTGAACGGACTATTCCTGCTTAGGGAAACGGATGGGGCAGGAGAGGAAACCCGGGTCAGAGGTTTGCACCGATCAGTCTTCCCAGGGTAAAAGTAACAGCTGCGGCAGCCAGCCCGATGACAACCTGGCGCATTCCCGATTTGAAGACCGGCTTACCTGTGATGAGTGTAATTGCAGCCCCGATCGAAAACAGGGCAACAGTGCTCAGCACAACAGATGTGATGATAGCTTGTTGACCTTTTAGAAAAATAAAGGGTGCAAGCGGAATGATTGCCCCTGTGACAAAAAGCACGAAAGATGCTATTGCTGCTTCCCAGGCAGAGCCTTTCAGATCATCAGGATTCAGCCCCAGCTCTTCCTTAACCAGCAAGGCTTGCATATTATCCTTATTGGAAAAGATTTTGTTGGCTATCTCCCTTGCTTCATCCTCGGGAATTCCTTTAGCCCTGTTAAGCAGGATGATCTCCTGAAATTCCTCTTCCGGGCTGTTTTCAATCTCTTCCATTTCGATCTCAATCTGCCTTTCGAGAAGTTCCTGTGAACTTTTTACGGATATCCATTCACCCAGGGCCATCGAAAAGGCGCCTGCAAGCAAACCGGCAAGCCCTGCGATGAGTACTGCATTGCCTCCCTGTGTTGCCCCGGCCACACCCATAACGAGGCTGAGGTTACTGACAAGCCCGTCATCGGCTCCCAAAACGGCAGCCCTTAATGCATTGCCGCCGACATTTCGATGGCCGCGTTCCATTTTTCTGACTTTTTCTCCGCTTAACTGGTCAAGCGACTGGAGTATCCTGACATGCCTGTCTTCGGCCCCGTTTGATTTTTCACCGCTTTTATCCTTCTTCTTGAGGGAGGCATTTGTGATACTTTTTTCAGCTTCAAGCAGGATTCCAAGTATCATGTTCCGGCCGAACAAGCCTCCAAGCTTTGAGATGATCCTTGCCCTCAGCGAGGGTTCCGGTTCAGCTGCAGCCTTATCGATGGCCCGCACTTTCTCCATTACCTTAGCTTTATGCAATTCTTCTATCCTTGCCATTTCAAGGTAGATGGAGCTTATCTCGGCATCATCCTCCATCCCTGCAACACGACGGTACAGATAGGCCGTATCAACCTCGGTCTGCAGTCGTGCCCGGAGTTTTTTATCTGCCTTCATTGTTTAATGTTTTTGTAAATTCACCGGAATAAGTCGTTCAGGCAACGAATATAAACCGATTTCTGAAATTTCCGGGTTATCTCTTGAAGAGTTTATTGTGATCCTCACACTCCTGGTATTAACCGAAGGGAAACGAAGGAGCCTTTTGTAACCTATCGTAGTTCCCGAAGCAACAGTTTTCCATGATTTGCCATCAGGAATATCGAGAGAAAAGGATTCAACCCTCTGCCCGTCCCTGAAATATTCCTGTATGCTAAGGCAATTGAACGAACATTGCTGTTTAAGATCCAGGATCATTGAAGCGGTTTTGCTCCCTTTTTTATTGGTCCAGTAAGTCCCCGGTTTTGAGTCTGTCATGTTTTCGGGTTTAAACTTCGGATTGCCATTTGCCGGTATTATTGCAGCACCGGCTGCAAGGTTGTTGCGGAATGCCGAATCCAGGATGGCTCGCATGCCTTTAAGGCTGTTAACATCGTTCTCATTAATAAGCCCCCGTTTGTCGGGAGGCAGGTTAAGAAGAAGGACTGAATTACGGCCTACTGAACTGAACCATATATCAACAAGTTTATCAGGGCTTTTCACGAGTGAATCGTCTTTCTCATGATAGAACCAGCCCGGGCGGATCGATACGTCGACTTCCGAAGGGTACCAGGCCAGCCCGGCTGCATCTTTTATTTTTTCATCACTGCCCACGTCTTCCTGCATTATATCTCCGGGCGGTAAAAATATGCCGGGAGCGGGAGTGCTTCCTGCACTTCCTTCGAGGCTTTCAAGGGATGCAGTTGGCAGGGGGACCACGCTCCATTCGGTTTCCCTGCCATAGCCCGATTCAGTGCCAACCCAACGCACATCAGGCCCCATGATTGCAATAACCGCTTTAGGCTGGAGTTCCCTCACCAGTTTATAATATCCCATCCAGTCGTATACCTGTTTTTTCCCGTTTGGACCTTCACCGCAGGCCCCGTCAAACCAGACCTCGTCGATTTCACCGTATTGGGTCAGGACTTCCGTCAGCAGGTTCCTGAAATATTGGTTGTATTCACCGGTCCCGTATAATTCAGAATGTATATCCCAGGGAGAGACATAAACCCCGAATTTAAGTCCGTACTCTTTGCAGGCTTCGGAAACCTCTTTGACAAGGTCACCTTTGCCGTCCCTCCAGGGCGTGTTTTTAACACTGTAATCAGTGTATTTACTTGGCCAGTTGCAAAACCCGTCATGATGTTTGGCTACCAGGATAGCAAGCTTTGCCCCGGCTTCTTTTGCTTTACGTATCCACTGCCTTGCATCCAGTTCCGAAGGATTGAATATTTTCGCTTTGACATCCTTATTCCCCCATTCGAGGCCGGCAAACGTATTGATGCCGAAATGAAAAAACACGGTAAATTCCAATTCCTGCCAGGCGGCCTGCCTTGCTGAAGGTGAAATATGTGCTGCTGTTTTCAGTATGGAATCGGCAGGCTGGCCGGCAGGGATAATGGCATAATTTGCGTGGGGCTGGGCGTGCAGGTTCGCTGTAATGGCAATGAGGCAGATTGCCAGGTAAGGTGTAATGAATCTCATAAATACTGAGGTTTTATGCGAGGGATCTGAAATCCTCTGCAATTTCTGAAAAATCAGGCTGCTATGGACTGATTTTTATAATTTATTTATATCCCGGGAAACTTCCTTTCAAAATCCTTATTTATTCAGCTGCAATTTTGCATCGGTTAAAACGAGTTCATATGATAGCAATGATGTTTGTGGCTGCAACTAAATCTTTTTTTGAAATGAGTACCGGCGCCGGGTATATAATAGGGGCTTTTATTGCCATGTTCATTATTGGATACCTTTTTTATTCTCTTGTAAAACCTGAAAAATTTTGAAATCTGAAACACTTGGGAACCGGCAGGTTTTCTTTTGAAAAATAATCTTAAAACGATGACTGCACAGGAATTAATTCAGGTATTACTCTTCTTTGGCGTATTAATTTGCATGACACCCCTTTTAGGGAATTATATGTACAAGGTGTTTTCGGGGGAAAAACATTTTATGTCGTATGTTCTTGGGTGGCTGGAGAAATTAACATACAAATTTTCGGGAATTCAGGCTGATGAAGAATCCAACTGGAAGTCATATACTTTCGGTTTGCTTTTATTTAATTTTATTGGATTTGTCTTCCTGTTCCTGATGCAGCGGATACAGTCATTCCTGCCCCTGAATCCTGCACATCTTCCCAATGTATCATGGCAGCTGTCGTTCAATACGGCAATCAGCTTTATGACAAACACAAACTGGCAATCTTACGCCGGGGAAACAACTCTTAGCTACTTCGTTCAGATGACCGGGTTAGCTGTGCAGAATTTTGTAAGCGCGGCAAGCGGGATTGCCGTTTTACTGGCGCTTGTGAGGGGACTTTCGCGGAAAACCACAGAAAAAATCGGGAATTTCTGGACTGATCTTACACGCACAACAGTGTACATTCTTCTGCCGCTTTCGGTCCTGTTTGCCATTGTACTGGTCGGGCAGGGTGTGGTTCAGAACTTTAAACCTTATGAAAGCATTCATACCCTGAGCGGGGCGCAACAGATAATTCCCATGGGACCGGCAGCTTCCCAGATTGCAATAAAGCAGCTCGGTACAAACGGAGGAGGATTCTTCAACGCCAATAGCGCACATCCTTTCGAAAACCCCACTCCTTTCAGCAACTTCCTTGAGATGTTGTTTTTACTTCTTATCCCGGCTGCTCTGACCTACACCTATGGAAAAATGGTCGGTTCAATCCGGCAGGGTTGGACAATCTTTTCTGTAATGCTGATCTTGCTGATTGCGGGATTGTGTATTTCACTTTACGCTGAGTACTCAGCCAATCCTGTTTTCGGACATTTACGCCTGATGGAGGGGAAGGAAACTCGTTTCGGGATTGTCAACAGTGTACTTTGGTCAACCTCCACAACGGCTGCATCCAATGGGTCTGTAAATGCAATGCAGGACAGCCTTACTCCCATAGCAGGCATGATAGCCATGATCAACCTTATGCTGGGTGAGATTATTTTCGGCGGTGTAGGTTCCGGCTTGTATGGCATGGTGGTTTTTATAATTATTACTGTATTTATTGCCGGGCTTATGGTAGGGCGTACCCCGGAATACCTGGGCAAGAAAATTGAAGCTTTTGAGGTCCAGATGGCCATCATTGCAATCCTTTTGCCAAATGTGGTGATACAACTATTCTCGGCATGGGCTTCGGTAAGTTCATTCGGCCTGTCGGGCCTTAATAATGCAGGGCCTCAGGGCCTTTCTGAAATTTTGTATGCCTACAGTTCGGCTGCCGGGAACAATGGAAGCGCGTTTGCCGGTTTGAATGCAAATACAGTTTTCTACAATCTGACACTTGGCTTTGGAATGCTCATCGGCCGGTTTGGGGTCATTATTCCGGTTATGGCCATAGCAGGAAGTATGGGAACAAAGAAAACCACACCCATGTCGGCAGGTACGTTCCGCACTGATAATGGGTTGTTTATAGGTTTGCTGATAGCAGTGATCCTTATAATTGGCGGCTTAACGCATTTCCCTGCAATATCACTGGGCCCATTGGTTGAGCACTTACTGATGAATGCAGGAATGACCTTTTAAGATTTTGATCATATGAGCACAAAATTGAATACAGGCTTTTTCAATAAAAAGATCTTATTCCAGGCTGCAAAGGAAAGTGTAATTAAGCTGAACCCGGCTTTGCAGATTAAGAACCCTGTCATATTCATAGTGGCAATAGGTTCGGTCCTTACTACCATCATCGTTTTTTCAGGGATTTTTCGGGGAAGTTTCTCATCGTTCAACCTTCAGATAGCAGTATGGCTTTGGTTTACGGTATTGTTTGCCAATTTTGCTGAAGCTGTTGCTGAAGGACGGGGAAAAGCACAGGCAGAAAGCCTGCGGAGGAACCGTACGCAAACTATGGCTCGCAGGATCGTGGGCAAACAAGAGGTTTCGGTGAATGCAACAGAACTAAAAAAAGGAGATATTGTCAGGTGCAGGGCAGGCGAGGTTATACCGTCGGACGGGGAAGTCATTGAAGGTATTGCAAGCGTTGATGAATCAGCAATCACAGGTGAATCAGCACCGGTCATAAGGGAAAGCGGAGGAGACCGATCGGCAGTTACAGGCGGGACAAAGGTTATCAGCGACTGGATACTGATCTGTATTACAATGGAAACCGGTAACACATTTATCGACCGCATGATTGCATTGGTTGAAGGGGCTAAACGTCAGAAAACTCCGAATGAAATTGCCCTTTTGATGCTTCTTTCGGGCCTGACTATTATTTTTCTCCTGGTGGTAGTTACACTTCCTGCATTCTTCGGATACAGCTTGGCTGCTTCCGGATTGCCCATGTCGCAAAACTTAACGATCCCGGTACTTATTGCGCTATTGGTATGCCTGATTCCTACAACTATAGGAGGTTTACTTAGCGCTATCGGGATCAGCGGGATGGACAGGCTTATACAGCGTAACGTAATTGCTACCAGCGGCAGGGCGATAGAAGCGGCAGGGGACGTTGATGTGCTGTTGCTGGATAAGACAGGAACTATAACATTGGGTAACCGGATGGCGACTGATTTTATCCCTGTTGAAGGGGTGAAGGTTGAAGAACTGGCAAATGCAGCCCAGCTGTCATCATTATCGGATGAAACACCAGAAGGGCGTTCAATTGTAATTCTTGCGAAGGAAAAATTCAATATTCGCGGCCGTGAGGTCCACCAGCTCAATGCCACGTTTATCCCTTTTACCGCGCAATCAAGAATGAGCGGTGTTGATTTAAAAACAGATGACAACATTATTCACAGGATCCGTAAAGGGTCATCCGAGGCCATCCGGACCTTTATACAAAACAATAATGGTTTTTATCCCCAGGAGATACAGGATATTGTCTCGGAACTGGCCCGGCAAGGGGCAACACCCCTTGTCGTTGCGGAAGATAACAAGGTAATGGGGGTTATTCACCTTAAAGACATTGTAAAAGGCGGCATCAAACACCGTTTTGCCGAATTAAGGAAAATGGGTATTAAAACGATAATGATTACCGGTGATAATCCCCTCACTGCAGCTGCAATTGCGGCTGAAGCAGGAGTTGACGATTTCATGGCTGAAGCCAGGCCTGAAGACAAATTGCGCCGGATTCGTGATGAACAGGCAAAAGGCCACCTTGTGGGGATGATCGGAGACGGCACCAATGATGCACCGGCCCTGGCACAGGCCGATGTGGGCCTGGCGATGAACACTGGTACGCAGGCTGCCCGTGAAGCCGGTAATATGGTTGATCTCGACAGCAATCCCACCAAATTGATTGAAGTGGTTGAAGTGGGTAAACAACTGCTGATGACCCGCGGCTCTTTAACAACGTTTAGCATTGCCAACGATGTTGCAAAATATTTTGCGATCATCCCTGCAATTGCCCTTTCACTTTATTCGGGGAAAAATGGTACCGGACCCCTTTCAGCCCTGAACATAATGAACCTGGCCTCTCCTCAAAGCGCCATCCTGAGTGCAGTAATTTTCAATGCAGTTATCATTGTTCTTTTAATCCCATTGGCCCTGAAGGGTGTGCGCTACAAACCGGTTTCTGCCAGCACGGCATTGACCCGTAACCTGTTGATCTTCGGTTTGGGCGGGATTATTGCCCCTTTTATTGGTATTAAACTGATAGATATTTTAATCAATCTTTAAACAAGCTTCATAATGAAAACAGTATTGATATCTTTAAAAATATTCCTGTTTTTCACCCTGTTAACTGGCATTGTTTACCCTCTTCTCGTCACCGGAATTGCACAGTTTGTTTTTCCAGCGAAAGCAAATGGCAGTTTTATAGTCAAAGGAGATAAAATAACCGGAAGCGAGCTCATCGGGCAACAGTTTAACAGCCCTGCCTATTTTTCATCCCGCCCTTCAGCTGTTTCATATAACCCTCTGCCTTCAGGAGGTTCAAATTATGGGTTAACTAATTTGAAACTAAAGAAATTCGTTGATTCATGTAAAATTCAATTTATTTCATTCAATCACCTGGACCGCATGGCCGGGATCCCGTCTGAAATGGTTTTTATGTCGGCCAGCGGTCTTGATCCCCATATATCACCAGAAGCTGCATTAATGCAGCTTGGGAGAATCATAAAAGCCCGTAATTTCAATGCTGCCCAAGAACAAAAACTGCGGCAATGTATCAGGGAGCTTACCGAAGCTCCACAGTTTTTATGCCTGGGTGAAGAAAGGATCAATGTATTATTACTTAACTTAGCTACTGATAAAATACAGTGAACAGTTTCAGCGATAACAGGCCAAATCCCGATGAACTTCTGGCCTCTTTAATGAGCCAGGAAGAGAAGAACAAACGGGGCACCCTGAAAATATTCTTCGGAATGTGTGCAGGTGTGGGTAAAACCTATACTATGCTTCAGGCTGCCCATGCCGAAAAGATCAAAGGCCGTGATATAATCATAGGTTACATTGAAACACATAACCGCAGTGAAACTGCCGGGTTGGCCAAAGGTTTTGAACTGATTCCCCGTAAAACCTTTGAATACAAATCCACCAGCATCGAGGAGATGGACCTTGACGCCATCATTGCCCGGAAGCCTCAGATTATACTGGTTGATGAAATAGCACATACCAATGTAAACGGGACCAGGCATGCAAAACGCTACCAGGATGTACAGGAAATTCTAGATAATGGGATCAATGTTTATACAACCCTGAACGTTCAGCATCTTGAAAGCCGCTCCGAAACCGTTGCCCAGATTACCGGGATACGGATCCGTGAAACATTGCCTGATGAAATTTTTGAAAATGCTGATGAAGTTGAACTGGTTGACCTTACACCTGATGAATTGCTCCAGAGGCTGTCGGATGGCAAGGTTTATACTCCGGATCGTTCAAAAGAAGCCATAGAAAATTTTTTCAGGAAAGGAAATATCACGGCCTTGCGTGAGATGGCATTACGCATTGTTGCAGACCGGGTTGACAAGCAGCTTCATGATTACATGCAGCATAAACGTATCCGCGGTCCCTGGAAAACCGGCATACATCTTTTAGTTGGCATTGGACCAAGCCCCTATTCAGGTAAATTGTTGCGATGGGCTAAAAACCTTGCCTACGCAATGGACGCTGACATCCAGGCCATATACGTGGAAACCCTGCACCGGCTGACATCAAAAGCACAGGAGCAGTTAGATAAAAATATCAACCTTGCAAAACAACTTGGAATTAAAGTCAGGATAATTACAAACTCCGATATCGTTAAAGCGATTGTGGATTTTGCCCAGAAAGAAAATATTACTCATATCATCGTTGGCAAGCCCAGGGTCCGCAATATTTTAGCCATGCTGCAACTTGGCAATTTTGTAAACAGGTTGATTCAGTACAGCGGAAATATTGATGTTTATATACTCGGTTCCGACCGGCTCTCAAGAGACAATTTCAGGAAGCGTTTTTCGATTCCTTCAATTACGTCGCATATACCCCAGTACCTTATAACTTCTTTCATGGTTATTATATCCTCCCTCATATGTTTCATTTTGAAAGAGTATATAGGTTACCAGGTAGTTTCTTTTATCCTCCTGTTCCTGGTTTCAATCCTGTCCCTTTTCTACGGAACAGGCCCGATTTTACTTGCAGCAAGCCTTAGCGCCCTGAGCTGGGATTATTTTTTCCTTCCTCCGGAGTTTACACTGCATATTGAAAAAACCGAAGATATCCTGATGCTTATCATGTTCTTTATTATTGCTTTGCTAAATGGGATACTTACTTCCCGGGTGAGGAGGCAGGAGTCGAGAATCAGGATACGGGAAGAGCGTACCAACGCACTTTATCAGCTTACCAGGGACTTATCAATGGCAACAGGTACCGATGAAGTAACAAAAATTGCGGCAAGCTATATTCAAAAGTATTTTAAACTGGATTGTGCCATCTTTCTTAAGAACGAAGTAAACCAGTTTGAGAATCATATTCAGAACGAAAACAGGATTTCATTTTCAGAAAACGAATTAAGTATTGCCGCCTGGGTGTTCCGCCATTCTTCGAAAGCAGGAAAAAACACAGATACCCTTCCGTCTACTGACTTTACTTTTTACCCTTTGACCGGAAACATAGATAATATGGGTGTCATTGCCGTAAAACATGCCAATTTGTTTACTCAGAGAGAAGAACAGTTCTGGGAGGCATTTCTTTCGCAGATCTCAGGAAAATACGAACGTGAATTTTTACGTAATGTTTCCAAAACAGCTTACTTGCTTAATGAATCGGATAAACTCTACAAAACACTTTTCAACTCGATTTCCCATGAATTGCGTATACCGGTTGCATCCATCATGGGAGCATCCGACACCCTTTTAGCTCAGGCTTATCCCGAAGAGACGAAACAAAAACTGTATGCCGAAATAAACATGGCTTCAGTCAGGCTTAACCGGCTTATCGAAAATCTGCTCAATATGTCCCGTCTTGAATCAGGCCGTATTACTCTGAACACCAAGTGGTGCGATGTACATGACCTTGCACACAGGATATCGGAATCCCTTAAACAGGAGTTGCAGCCGTTCAAACTTTCGGTCGTCATTCCGGAAAATATGCCTCTTGTAAATATTGATTTTGGACTTATTGAACAAGTGTTGCACAATCTCATACTGAATGCCACACAGAATGCTCCTGCAGGCAGCAGGATCAGGCTCAAGTTTTTCTGCGATAATGGCTTTCTTATTATACAGGTGATGGACCGGGGTAAGGGGTTTCCCGCTTCCGAATTGTCATCGGTGTTTAATAAATTTTATCGCGGTAAGGATGCCAGGGCTGGAGGTACCGGCCTTGGTTTGTCAATAGTAAAGGGTTTTGTCGAGGCTCATGAGGGGACGGTGACTGCAGGAAACCGTCAGAATGGCGGAGCAATTTTTACAATTAAAATCCCGGTCAGGATCTCCGAGATCGACCAATTCAGTCAACATGAAGATTAGATGGTAAATTCAGGAAACATACTGGTAATCGATGACGAAGTCCAGATTCGCCGCCTGCTCGCGATTACCCTTTCGGCAAGCGGGTATAAAATTTCAGAAGCCTCAACCGGAAAGGAAGGCCTGGCATTGGCAGCTACAGGGCAAGCTGTTCTGATTATCCTGGACCTGGGTTTGCCCGATGCCGACGGTCTGGATATTTTAAAAAAATTACGTGAATGGTACCAGAAACCTATCATTATTCTTTCGGTAAGGAATTCAGAAGAAGACATCATTAAGGCACTTGACAATGGGGCCAACGATTACCTCACCAAACCCTTTCGTACCGGGGAATTACTGGCCCGGATCAGGGTTTCTATCCGCCAAAGCCAGGGTATAGCTGACAAACCGGTCCTGGAATTCGGCCCATTAACTATCGATATAGCGAACCATATTGTGCGTAAGCATAACGAGATGATAAAACTCACGTCAACTGAATTTTCACTGTTGGCTCTTTTAGCAAAAAATGAAGGAAGGGTGCTGACCCATCAGTATATTTTAAAGGAAGTATGGGGCATGGGATATATCGAACAACCACAATATCTGCGTGTGTTTATTGCCCAGCTGCGCAAGAAGATAGAAGACACCCCCACAAGTCCAAAACTGATAAATACCGAATCGGGGATAGGGTACAGGTTTAGCTATGAATAAAAAGCGAGCAGTGAAAAGCGAAAGGCGAAATCATTGTAAGCAGGCGGGTTAACAGATTCCTCCCTTCAGGAGCACTGGACAAAAATTAAAGCAAGAAAAGAAAACTAATTTCGCTTTTCGCCTTTTGCTTTTCGCTGCTTATTGCAGCGGTGCCACGACTTCAATAACCTCCGGCAGGTCCATCCCTATATTTTTCAGATGTTCGATCTTCGGGACCCCGTTCTTTGTCCAGCCGCGTCGTTCATAAACTGCGTCCAGGAGCTTTTCATACTGGTCTTCGCGGTGTTTCCTGAGGACAGCCATTTTTTCTTCTGTGGATTTTCCAGTCGGGTCGAATCCGACTTTCTCGAGTAACTGCTTATCATAGCGGTCGGCCCTTGATTCATATTCTTCTTTTGTAACGGGACCGCAGGCACGGTAAGGCTGGGCATCATGTTTCCGGAGACCGTATCCCCTCCGGATGCTTAAGATCCTCTGGAAATTATACACCCTTTCCGACATGCGGACCAGTTCAGTTTTGTCTATTTTCAGGCCGGTTACAGCATTGAATATGGTAACATAATTGTCGACATGCTCGGGAACTTTGGCGGGTTCTGCATTCTGGGCATTGTTTTCGGGTTCCACATCATTCCATGGAAGTTTACAGAACCCTGCAAGCCCGAACCACGTACGGAACATCGGGAAATAATGCAGTGCCTCAGCCTTTTTCTCGAAAGTGGGGATCTGGTTGTTGACCATGTCCATAAAGATCAGCCAGGCTTCGTCATGCTGGGGGCCTTTGTTGGTCATTGCATAACCGCCCTGCTGTGCCAGTGATTCCTTCGAAACATACTGGGAATATTCGAGGCCTTTGTTCTCCATGCCGATATCCTGCATGAAACCGGGATCACCCCAGCCGTTCTTTGCAAAGATGCCCTTCATTTTTCGTACGCCCTGGCCGGCAATAAGCCCGAAGCCTTCACCCCTGGAAACCTGGTGAAGCAGCTCCATAGCCGCATCGGCATTGCCGAAGTTAAGCTTCAGTCCGCCAGTGCGCTCTTCATTAATGATGCCGTTTTCGTAACATTCCATCACAAATCCAAGGATGGTTCCCCAGGAAATAGTGCAGATGCCATAGGTGTCACAGTAAAAATTCGCTTCTATTGTGAAATCAGGATTAAAGATGCCTGCAATGGAACCCAGGGATGATGTGGTCTCGTATTCAGGTCCGTCAACGATGACTTTTTCTCCCTTGTACGGACCACTGCGGAGTTCGTAATTATCGACACCCTTTGCACAGGCCATGTTGCAACCAACCCAGCATCCGTCGGGTACATTCTGAGTAAAAAACGACTTCCATACATCGCCCTTGATCAGGTGGGCATCGGGATGGCTTCCGAATTTGAAATTATGGACCGGAAGCAGGTCATAATCGTTCATGATATGGGTGAGGTGGGCCGTGCCTTTCGAACGCATTTCGCATTGCTTGTCGTCAAGCTCACGCATTTCCTTGTTGAAGGTGCGACCGCGTTCCTGTATGGCTTCCATATTTACCACGTTGTTGCGGTTCCCTCCGATTGTTTTAACGTGGGCTACCATGGCTTTGATCTTTTTGTCGCGCAGAACCGTGCCAATCCCTCCGCGGCCGGCCTGTTTCAGGCGGACTTTTTTACGCTTGATATCGTAAAATGTGAAGTTGAGCATCCCGATCAGGGAATGATCTGCAGCAGTACCGGCAGAAACCACCGAAACATTATACTTGTCTTTTTCATTTTCGGGTTTAGCCATCATTTCGTGCAGTATCTCGGCAAGGACATGGCTGTCGGTAGGCAGATCCCCTGCTTCGTAGATTTCGACCACTTCCCTCTCTTCTTCAAAAACTACCATAACCTCCTGATCAGACTTCCCCTGTATCTCCAGCGCATCAAACCCGCAAAATTTGAGGAAGGGACCAAAAAATCCGCCCACATTCGAATCAACAATAATATCTGTCTGCGGGCTGATTGCACAGCAGATTGCCTTGCCTGCACCCGAATACTGGGTTATCCCGCAACATGGTCCGCCCGAAATCACAATTTCATTCTCCGGATCGTTCCACTTTGTATCAGGTTTTGTTGCATCCCACAGCAAGCGGAGGTCAAATCCCTTACCTCCGACAAATTTATCTTTCATCTGCTGGCTTACAGGCTTTTCCTTTATTGTAAGGTCGCCGACATTGACGTAGATAGTGCGGTTGTTATACCCTTTATCAATAGGAGCCCAGGTGTACTTGTACCGGGCCAGGAGTTTGTGGGTCTTTTGAAAGTCTTCAAATGTCATATGAGGGGATTTATGATTTACGATTTACGTTCGGCGAAGCCGTAATGAGCACCAATAAAATTAACAATATTGCGAATAATTACGATTCAAAGCTGAACGCTTTGTGAAAAAATTAAATTGCAAAAATAATCAAAATAATCATCGCAATATCCCGAAAATCAAAAAGTTCGATATGCCGTTCTCTGCATAACGACTGGTCTGATCATGCCTTTAATGAGAATGTTGGATAATAAATTTCTTTTGTATTTTTGTATGAAACATGATCCTGACGCGTTTAACTGTTTCTTATGACAAATGCGACACTAACGGAAAAACTTAAGAAAAAGACTGTCGGCATAGCCGGATGTGGCGGTCTAGGTTCAAACTGCGCTATCGCGCTTGCAAGGGTGGGAATCGGCAGCCTGATCCTGGTTGATTTTGATATCATCAGTGAATCCAACCTGAACCGGCAGTATTATTTTCTTAGTCAGGTTGGGGAATCGAAAGCCCCGGCGCTGAAGCGGGTCATTCATCAGGTGAACCCATCGGTAAGTGTTATTACCTATGAGGTCAAACTTGACCCTGAACATATCTTAAGGTATTTCAAGGATTGCGATATCATTGTGGAAGCTTTTGACCAGGCTGATCAGAAGGAAATGCTGATAGAAACAGTATTATCGGCCTTTCCTGAAAAACCACTGGTTGTCGGCATTGGTGTTGCAGGATGGGGTATGAATGAACGTATCCATTACCGGCAAACGGGAAATCTTCATATCTGCGGGGATGAGATCACCGGGATCTCCGAACTGAACCCGCCCCTTGCGCCAAGAGTGGGAATTGTCGCTAACATGCAGGCAAATGTAGTGCTGGAACTATTGTTAAAAAAATGAGAGAATAGCGATTAGCTTTTGGTGAAGCCAAAATGGGCACGCAGATAAAATAAACAATTGGAGCTAATATTAGCGAACAGACCCAATGAAAATAATATTAAATAATACTCCGGAGAAATTTGATCAGGATATGATGACCGTGAATGAGCTATTAAAAGCAAAAACATTCACTTTCAAAATGCTTATTGTAAGGATCAACGGAAACCTTGTAAAAAAAGATGAATATAATACCGCTACTATCCGGGATAAGGATGATGTGATGGTCCTGCACCTTGTAAGCGGGGGATGAAAAGCATTATGGTGTTATTTCGGTGAGGCGTTCAGCGTTATTGCGTTGAGGCGTTCTGGCGTTAAGGCGTCAAAATTTGTAATTTGTACATTGTACATCCTTATTGCATTAGGGTATTCTTTCTAGACGACTTCCCCTACAACAAATGTACTTCCCCCTATGAAAACGAGATCTTCAGGTCCTGCTGCCAGCTTCGCAGCTTCAAACGCCTTTTGCACGCTTTTATAACTTCTTCCTTTCAGTTTATATTCTTCAGCCAACAGCTTTAGTGAATCTGCATCCATTCCCCTTGGGATATCAGCTTTGCAGAAATAGTACGTTGCTTTTATGGGCAGATGTTTCAATATAAGTGCAGGCTCTTTGTCATTCACAGTACCGATAACAAAATGAAGTTTATTGAAGGATATATTCGCTATCTGTGAAACAACCTCGATAATACCGGCTTCATTATGCCCGGTGTCGCAGATAGTGAGAGGTTTAAGGCTTAAAACCTGCCAGCGCCCCCTGAAACCGGTCCTGACAGCTGAATAACGAATTCCCTTTTTAATATGTTCAGCAGTGATCCCGAATCCCTGCTTGTTTAATTCATCACATATCCCCAACAGAGTGACCAGGTTTTTCATCTGGTAGTCTCCGCCAAGAGGGCAGGGGATCTTTTTAAGAAAGACTTCCTCATTGTTGTAGGCATCCACATTAAGATGAACGGACTTACGGCCCCAGTTCCTGATTTTAACCACGGAAAAATGGTCTGAGGCAAAATTTATCTCCGATTTCATCAGCTTCGCCTGTTTCCTGAAGACAGCATCAACTCCGTCCTGCCGCTCCCCGATCAGCACAGGAACACCTGGTTTTATTATACCGGCTTTTTCATGGGCAATTTTTATGAGGGTGTCGCCCAGAAACTGCATATGATCGAAGCTGATATTTGTGATTACAGATAAAAGCGGAGTAATTACATTGGTGGAGTCAAGCCTTCCCCCCAGGCCAACTTCAACTATAGCCACATGTACATGTTGTTCCTTAAAGTATTGAAAGGCCATCGCCACTGAGAGTTCAAAAAATGAGGGGCTGATCTTTTCAAATTCTTCCATATGTTTTGAAAGAAAAGCCGGGACATAGGCTTTTGAGATCTTTTTCCCGTTAACACGTATACGTTCACGGAAGTCTTTCAGATGGGGCGATGTATACAGCCCGGCCCGTATCCCTTTTTGCTGCAATATGGATGAAAGCATGTGAGCTACAGAACCCTTGCCATTTGTCCCTGCGATATGGATGCATCTGAAGCTTTTCTGAGGATTTCCGAGAACAGAACATAAAGCGAGAGTATTATCAAGGTTCGCTTTATAAGCTGCAGCTCCAACCCTGTGAAACATGGGGAGCTTTGAATTCATATATTCAATTGCTTCTTTGTAACTCATATTGATGATTTTTACAAGTTAAAGAAAATCATAGCATTATAATTCAAAGTCAATTTGAACAAAGATAAAACAATTAAATTCAAAAGTCAATAGATTGCCCCGCAGGAGTCATCCTTTCTGGCGCCGGTAACTGTTCTCAGACAGTTGATCTCCTTTCTTGAATGCAGCACACCCAGAAATGCAAAAATGAGCGCTTCTTTATAATTTATGGTAAGGATATCCGGGATTATCAACCGGGGTTTGATGTGGGAGCTTATCAGTGAAACCAGGTATTTATTATGTGTCCCTCCACCGGTTATGAGCAATTTCCGTTTCGGGTCATTTCCGGTTTGCCTTGCAATCTGGAATGCAATATGAGTAACATAAGTACTCAATATGTCTTCATTATTCAGGCCTGATCTGTCGAGAAGAGGGAAGATATGTTCATCAATCCATTCTTTTCCCAGGGATTTTGGGCCGGTTTCAGAGTAATACGGAAGACCGTTAAGGGCATCGAGCAGGGCTGCGTCGGTCCGTCCGGAGGCTGCCGTTTCGCCGTCCTTATCATAAGGCTGTCCTGCCTTCCGTGCAATGTTGTTCAGTACGATATTCACAGGGCAGATGTCAAATGCGATCCGGTTACCCTGATAATTATATGAGATATTCGCAAATCCTCCGAGGTTGAGGCAGAAATCATATCCTGAAAAAAGGAGGTTGTCACCGGCAGGTACCAGGGGAGCTCCCTGCCCGCCATTAGCTACATCGCCTGAACGGAAGTCGCAGATAACCGGCAATCCTGTTTCTGCTTTTATGGCAGCGCCATTCCCGATCTGTGCCGTAAAGCCCCTGGATGGCTGGTGAAAAACGGTATGCCCGTGAGAAGCGATGAAATCTGCCCTGATGCTGTGTTTCTCAATGAATTCCCTGGTAAGTTTTCCCAGCAGGTGGCCGAAGCTGTGATCTGCAGAAACATATTCTGAAGCAGATGATCCGGGCAGGCCCGAGAGTCTTTGAAACCATTCTTCGGAATAGGGTACGGTTTCAGCATGAAGAATTGAATAATCCCAGTGTCCGGGCTTATATCGGAATTCGCAAAAGGCAATATCCAAACCATCCAGCGAAGTTCCCGACATCAAACCTATCACCTTGTATTTCATAATCTAAAGGACGTCTGCAATCGTTTCCAGTTTAATTCCACGGCTGCCTTTAAGCAGCAGGGATCTCCCTTCCGGGCGGTGATGGCTGAACCAGAGCCTGGCCAGTTCGCTGTCGCTGAAACAGAGGAACTCTCTTTTTGTATTGATACGTGCAAAGACCGGGCCAACGAGATAAACCTCGGGTAAAGGCAGTTCCTCAACAAGAGCCAGGATATGCTTATGCAATGCATCTGATTCGTTTCCCAGTTCCAGCATATCTCCGAGTATTACTGCTTTGTTCTTATAGGCTGAAGCAGCGAAGGATCTCAGGGCTGCCTCCATGCTGCCGGGATTTGCATTATATGAATCCAGCACCAGAAGGTTTCTCTCCGTGGTTTTGATCTGGGAACGGTTATTTGAAGGTTCATATGATCCAACGGCCAGTTTTATATCCTCATCACTTACATTAAAAAACCTTCCGATACAGGCTGATGCAAGAATGTTTACTGCATTATAAGCACCGAACAGTTTTGAATGAAGACTCATTGTCTGTCCGTTTTGCTGCCTGATACCAAAGTCTGAAAAACTTCCGTATCCGTCGGTATAACCCTGAAGCCAGGCAGAATCGCTGAATCCATAAGTTATCCTTTCGAGGCCTTCGGAATGTTTCATAAGAAGGCTGTCGTTACAATTCACAAAAACCTTTTCGTGACTGCCGGCCAGAAAACGGTACAATTCGGTCTTTGTAGTTACAACACCTTCGAAGCTTCCGAATCCTTCGAGATGGGCCTTCCCGATATTTGTTATGATCCCATGGTCGGGTAATGCAATCCTGCACAGAAAATCTATCTCACCAGGATGGTTGGCCCCCATTTCGATAATGGCAACCTGTGTTTCTGCCCGAAGCCTGAGCAATGTGAGAGGAACTCCGATATGGTTATTCAGGTTCCCCGATGTGCTTACAACCTTGTATCTCTTTGAAAGAACTGCGTTGATCAATTCTTTCGTCGTGGTTTTGCCGTTCGTTCCTGTAACAGCAATCACAGGGATGTTATATTGCTCACGATGATGCCGGGCAAGGTCCTGTAATGTTTGAAGAACATCTTCTACAAGAATGTATCTGGAACTGACTTTGTACTCAGGTTCGTCAATAACGACCCATCCTGCTCCTTTTTCAAGGGCCTCGGCAGCAAATTGATTGCCGTTGAAGCGCTCGCCCCTGAGGGCGAAAAACATACACGAAGGCTTCAGATCACGGCTGTCGGTAACAACTTGAGGATGCTTAACAAAGATATTATAAATGTCAGTAAGACTGCTGAACATCGGTTTATTTGCCGGGAATAGCTCCGCCAACGCGGGTCATTGCGCAGCGGAAGCCGATCGCATCGGATGCATCTGTTTCGTCAAGATAGCGGCGCATACCGGGGCTCATATAGTAAGCAGGGTCTTTCCAGCTGCCCCCCTTGTATACCCTGGCTTTATCGCTGATAAGGGAGCTTTCCCCGTACTGGTACATCAGGTTGGTCCCTGAAGAATCGCGGGTGAATTCCTTCCAGTATTCTGTACTGATGTTCGACTGGTAATCACCATCGAGGTAATTAATATTATCGGCCTGGCGGTAATTTTTACGGTCTTTTGCTTCTGCCGTGGTAATGTTCCTGTACTTCAGGTGGCCCAGGCTGTCTTTTTCAGCCAGGAAGCCTTCGGCGTCCCTGACCGGTGTTTTGAAAACGTTCCCCCGGTAAGGCCGCATGTCTGACATATCGTTGAAGGAGAGTGGGCGGTACACATCGGCAACCCATTCACTGACGTTTCCTGCCATGTTGTAAAGGCCATAATCATTGGGGAAATAAGATCCGCAAGCAGCCGGGATATCCGCGCCGTCGTTCAGGTTTCCTGCAACGCCCATATAGTCGCCTTTCCCGCGTTTGAAATTATCCATGAAAGTGCCATAATAGCGTGATTGGTTCGTACGCACGTAAGATCCGTTCCAGGGGTAATTTTTGTGTTCGACAACCCTTTCATACACGGTGTTCCCGATCAGGCCAAGGGCTGCATATTCCCATTCAGCTTCAGTCGGGAGGCGGTATTTGGGAAGCATGATGCCATCTTCCATTTTCACTTTCCTCGTACCTGTGCCGTTTGGGTTCAGGTCGGGCATGGGTTTATCAACCAGCCCTTCATACTGGCCGGCGAGATAAGCTTCTGTATTGAAATTGTTTTCGTTTTTCTGGGCAGGGTCCATCGAAAGTATTCCTTTGCGGATGAGCAGCATTTCGTTAACCCTGTCGGATCTCCATGCACAGTAATCGTTTGCCTGCACCCAGGATACGCCAACCACGGGGTAATTCCTGTATGCAGGGTGGCGGAAATAATATTCCAGTAAAGGTTCGTTAAAGGCAAGGCGGTCGCGCCACACGAGGGTGTCGGGAAGTGCTTTACGGTAAACGCCCGGATAATCGGCCCCGTAAACACGGCTAAGCCAGTACAGGTACTCCAGGTAATCCATGTTACGGGTTTCAGTCTGATCCATATAGAAGCTGGTCACGGTAACCCTCTTCGGCTGGTTGTTCCATTCGTACAGTACGTCATCCTGGGTCTGGCCCATCGTGAATGTGCCACCCTCAATAAAAACCAGTCCGGGGCCTGTGCCCTGGTCCTGGAACGGACGTACTTCAAAACCGCCGTTCTTGGAGTTATTATACTCCCATCCTGTCGTGCGTGAAACTTCTTTTTTACAGGCGCCTGTAAGCAGGATGGCTGTTACGATAGCGCTTACATGAAACCATTTTTGAACTTTCATCCGTGAAATTTTTTGCAAATGTATGTTATATAACTAAAATCTCGGGCATTTTATTGCCCTGATCTTTCTTTTTCTTTCATAGCAGGGGAGTTGCCAGGATGCGGAAACCTCGTGAGCCCCGCCTGACACTGAAAACAGGTTCGATACATTCAGATCATAACTGTATCCTACCCTCAGGTTTTTATAATGAACCCCCACCAGGATGATCACTGCATCAGGATTCTCAAAGTTATGGCGGAACCATAACCCGCAGACAAGAGGATCGAATGTTAAATATGCTCCGAGGTTCAGCTGGTGAAAACTGCCCTGTTGCTGGTACAATATATTGGGGGAAATTGAAAACTCACGGTCATCATCATACGCATATCCCTGTTTAAGGTTGATGACCGAGCCTGCATGAGCCGTGTATTTCATTTGCAGCCGGGAATCATTGTCAATATAAAATCCATTCCTTGGCTGCGTGAGGTGGTCAACAGCAAATCCACCGTAAACCAGTCCGTCATAATCGAGAAACATCCCGGCAGAGAAATCAACTGCCTTGATGGTTGAATTGCCTGGTTGTGGCTCACTGGTGGGTCTGACCACTTCACCGCTTCTCGGATCGATCTGGTCTTCAAAGATGAAGTTCTCCCATACGATCCGCCTCTGGTAATAAGAACCTCTGATCGCCAGACTGGCATTCAGCCTTTCAGTAATATTGAACTTATAAGCATATGAAAGTCCTATCGTCGTAGTATTCAGGCTGCCTCCCCCTGCACGGTCGGCTATGACCAGAAGCCCCAGGCCACCATGAAGGAATCCGACACCCTGGTCATAAGAGAAACTATAGGTGTTATAAGAATTTCCCAGTCCCGGCCACTGGTTCCTGTAAGTGCCGGCAAGCCTTGGGCAGGCTGTGGCACCGGTGAGGGCGGGGTTCAGGTAAAGAGGGTTGGCATAAAACTGTGAGAACTCAGGATCCTGGGCATTAGCAGTCCACAGGCATACAAGAAAAAAAATTACCGTAAAAAATGTTCTTCGGTTCACAATCACGGTTTTCCGGTTAACGGCTAAAAAGACTTCAAATTTAGAAAAAAAATCACGAAGCAGGCTCGGTCTTTTCTGCAATATAAAAAAGAATAAAACGTTAAGTATGATAATTTCGTATTTAAAATAATTTAAATCTCAGCAAACCTTAAGCTATAATTTGCGGTCATCTATATAACAGGCAGTAAAATGCATCAATTGATACAAAAATTTTCATTGCCAGGGTTTGTTATAGTAAGCCTGGTTTTTTTTCTTTTAAACACCTCAGTCAAAAGCCTGGCTCAATATTCCTACCATTCAAGCTCAGTTCTTTCTGCCGGTAACTGGTATAAATTTTCCATTTCTTCCGATGGCATTTACAGGCTTTCATACACTGACCTGAAGAATGCCGGCGTTCCCGTTGCATCCATCAACCCGAAAAATATCAGGATCTATGGTAACGGGGGTGGGATGCTGCCCGAATCAAACGACAGCTCCTCTTTCGACGACCTTGTTGAGAACACGATTTTTGTGTCGGGGCAGGATGACGGACAATTTAATGAAGGGGATTATATACTTTTTTATGGCAGCGGACCTGATCGCTGGCAATACAGTAAAACAGACAATGCCTACCATCATATTAAAAATATTTATTCCGATCAGAGCTGTTATTTCCTCAACTGTGATCAGGGAGAAGGGAAACGCATACAGACCATGGCTTTCATCAGTGCCCCTGCGAATGCAACCTACACCAGTTTCAACGACTATATTGCGTACGACCGGGATGAGATCAACCTGATCAAATCGGGCAGGATATGGTACGACAAGGAGATATTCGACATAACTACTTCCAGGAATTATTCGTTTACATTTCCAAACCTCGACTCCCAGTCGCCGGTAACGATAAGCTTAAATGCAGCTGCAAGATCAATCGGGGTGTCCTCATATTTTAACGTGAATGCCGACGGCAAGCTTCTGATGTCACTTTCAATTGATCCTGTTTCGACCAATTTTGAGGATTATTATGGTCATGACGGAACCTTGAGCAAACCCTACTCCACATCGAACCAGACCATTAACCTTAATCTCGTATTCAATCCGATGGTTTCAGGCGCTGTGGGCTACCTCAATTATTTTGAACTGAATGCAAAGCGGCTTCTTACAATGACCGGAAGCCAGATGAATTTCAGAAATGCATCTTCCTGGAAAAAAAACCAGCTTAGCGAGTTTCAGGTAAGCGGGCAGGGGCAGGCGTTGACTATCTGGGATGTTACCCTGCCCTATAACGTGAAGAACCTTGAAACGAAACAAAGCGGTAATACAAATTCTGTGAGGCTTTTTACAGATACACTCAGGGAATTCATCGCTTTCGACGGGAGCGGGTTCATGAGCCCTTCTTTCATAGGAACGGTAGCTAACCAGAATCTGCATAGCCTCACTGATATCGATTACGTGATGATTTCATACCCCGGGTTTACAGATCAGGCAGAAAGACTTGCTGAATTTCACAGGACCCATTCCGGGCTGAATGTTTTTGTGACCACCCCCGACAATGTTTATAATGAATTTTCTTCAGGAGTTCAGGATATCTCTGCCATCAGGAATTTTATGCGGATGCTGTATGTCAATTCCTCTTCAGTCCATCAGATTAAATACCTGTTGCTTTTAGGAGATGCCTCCTATGATTATAAAAACCGGATTCAGAACAACACTAATTTCATTCCTTCCTATCAGTCCTACGAATCGCTTTCACCATTAGATTCATATGTGTCGGATGACTATTACGGATTGCTGAAAGGCGGAAACAGCAGTAGTTTGATGTGTGTCGGGATTGGACGATTCCCCATCAGGACTGATCAGGATGCGATGAATGCCGTTGACAAAATAATCCATTATTCTGGCAATTCCGATTCGGTTAAATCGGACTGGCGGAATACCGTCACTTTTGTTGCTGACGATCAGGACAATGGCGGAGGAAATTCATTTATGGAAGATTCGGAAACCCTCGAAAAAAAGGTTACTAAGTCATATAATATTGACAAGATATACCTGGATGCGTACACCCAGGTTTCAACTCCCGGAGGGGCACGTTACCCGCAAGTCAACGATGCCATCAACAAGCGTATTGCAAAAGGAACCTTATTAATTAATTATATCGGTCATGGGGGTGAACTGGGCTGGGCCCATGAGCGTGTGCTTGAAGTCCCTGATATCCAGAGCTGGACGAATTATAATAAGCTGCCTGTTTTCCTTACCGGCACCTGCGAATTCAGCAGGATGGACGATCCCGGGACGATATCTGCCGGAGAGTATGTTTTTTTAAACCCCAGGGGAGGCGGGATAGCATTATTCACCACCACAAGAGCAACCTTCGGGTCGGAAAACCTTTATATTTTATCGAATTTCTACAGCCATTTGTTTGAAAAAGTAAATGGTGAATATCATCGTATGGGTGACCTGATCAGGCTTGCTAAAATCGATAACAGCACCAATACCAGAAAATTCGTTCTGCTTGGTGATCCAGCATTGATGATTGCATACCCTAACCTGAATGTAGTTACCACTTCAGTAAAAACCGGATCGCCCGCTACAGAGAATGATACGCTGAAAGCTCTTACACAGGTGACGATAGAAGGAGAGGTCAGAGAGGGCGGCAACCTGGCTGCAGATTTTAACGGAACGGTGCTGCCCACGATATATGATAAAATTTCAATGATCATCTGCAAAGCCAATGATCAGGTTGCGCCGCCATATACTTTTTACATGCGGAAAAACATTGTTTACAGCGGGAAGTCAAACGTTGCCAATGGGAAGTTCTCGTTTACGTTCATTGTGCCGAAGGATATAGATTACAAATACGGTTCCGGCAGGATAAGTTATTATGCAAGCAGCAGCGCAACAGATGCAAATGGTTATGATGAAGGTATCGTCATAGGAGGTTATGACGCCAACGCCCAGCCGGATACCAGCGGCCCGACCCTCGCTCTGTATATGAATGACCGCAGGTTTACAAATGGGGGAGTATGCAATCAGAACCCCATCCTTTTAGCCGATGTTTTTGATGAATCCGGTATCAATACCGTGGGTAATGGCATAGGCCACGATATTACAGCCATCCTGGATAATGACACGAAGAACCCGATGCTGCTGAACGATTATTATGTGACAGACCTGGATACATATACAAAAGGTGTGATCCAGTATCCCGTTTTCAAACTTGCCGATGGCTCACATCATTTTGATGTGAAAGTCTGGGATGTTTATGATAATTCGACTCAGGCAGGAATTGATTTTATTGTGGCTTCCACTGCATCCTTCGCACTCGAGCAGATCATGAACTATCCTAACCCTTTCCGCGATCATACCACATTTTCATTCCAGACCAACCAGGCCGATAATAACCTGGAAATAGAGATCAGGGTGTATTCCATTTATGGTGCCCTTGAAAAGACGTTCAGGACTACCATGTATTCAGGTGGTTACAGGGTTGAGCCTTTTAAATGGGACGGCCGGTCGGACTCCGGGGTTTTACTTGGCGCCGGAGTTTATGTTTACCATATCACTGTGGTCTTGCCTGACGGCTCGACCGCATCAAAATCGTCAAAGCTTGTCTTTATCCGTTAGACCAAAGAGGGTATTCATGAAATTACACGGCCGGTTTCTTGTGCTTTTCATACTCATTCCATGGATGTTATTCGCGGGAACCCCCTTTTCTCTTAACTCAGTTCTTTCCACCGGGGCCTGGTACAAATTCTCAGTCAGGAACAATGGCCTTTACCGGATCAGCTATCATGACCTCGTTAACATGGGGATCAATCCCGCCCAGGTCAATCCAGCAAACATCCGGATCTTCGGGAATGGAAGCGGCATGGTACCTGAATCCAATGCTGCTGCCAGGATAGATGACCTGCGGGAAATCTCAATTCTTGTGCAGGATGGTGGTGACGGGAAGTTTGATTCAACAGATTATATTTTATTTTATGGCGAAGGCCCTGACAGCTGGAAGTTAAACAACTATACAAAAACATACACCCATTCGAAGAACCTGTACTCTGATGTCAGCTATTATTTTATGACTTTCGGCCCCGGAGCAGGCAGGCGGGTTATCTTTAAACCTCTAAGTGATACTGCTGCCAACCGTATTTCAATACGCTGGGACGACATGATACTTCATGAACTTGACAAGGTGAACATCATCAGATCGGGAAAGCGATGGTTGGGCGAGCAATTCACAAAAAGCAACAGCCGCTACGATTTTGACTTTTCGTTCCCCTATATCGACAGCCTTTCTTCCGCCAGGATGAAGCTTGGTGTCGTAGGTCGTTCAGATGTTTACAGTAAATTCAGGGTCTTCAGGAATGGAGTTAAAATTGACAGTTTAAGTATTGACCCTGTTAGCCTGGATTTTGCCGGGGATTATGCAAGAGCCATCGAAAAAAATGAAATTCTGGGGCTCCCGAAATCCAGCTTCAGAATATCCCTTGAATACAATGTTCCTACGGATGCATCGACCGGTTGGCTTGATTATATTGAAATTCAGTCTGCAAGAAAGCTTTACTGGGCAGGTCATGAGTTCACCTTCCGGGATTTAAATTCAATGGGGCCCGGCTGGATAACAGAATTCAGGATGAAAAATGCAAAGGCAGGGATTATCGTATGGGATATAACAAACATGTCTGAGATATACCAGCTTCAGACCACACTTGCCGACAGTCTTTTAAAATTCAAGCTGAGAACGGATTCCCTGCATACTTTTTTTGCCTTTGACGAAACCCATTTTGATACGATAAGTTTTGTCGGCCTTGTCGCCAACCAGAACCTTCATGCACTCCAGCCAAAGGAAATGATCATCATTGTGCCTCCTGTCTTTGCAGGAGAAGCTCAGAGGCTTGCCGATTTCCACAGGACCCATAATCAAATTGAAGCCATGGTTGTTTCCATACACGACATTTTTAATGAGTTCTCCTGCGGTCAGCCGGATCCGGGAGGGATCCGGGATTTTGTGAAGATGCTGTACGACAGGGGAACGGTTTCAAGCCGTCCAAAATACCTTCTTCTGTTTGGTGATGGTTCCTATGATCCGAAGGACAGGGTGCCGGGAAACAATAATTTCGTTTGTACCCTGGAATCCCAGGAGTCGATGTCCACTACAGCATCCTTTACTTCAGATGACTTCTTCGGGATTATGGGTGAATTGGAAGGCTATGATGCCTCAGGCAGTATTGAAATCGGTGTAGGCAGGTTCCCGGTGAACACTCCCGAACAGGCAAAGAATGTCGTAGACAAGATCATCCATTACAGCGCTAAAACGGATACCATATGCGCTGACTGGCGTAACAACCTGGCCCTGGTTTGTGATGAAGGAGAGCGGAATTATTTTGTAGGTAATTCGGAAGAAATTGCCGGCATACTCACGGTGAAATACCCCTTCATCAATGTCAATAAAATCTATTTTGATGCGTACCCGATGGTGAGTATCCCTGCTGGGTTCAGGTTCCCAGAAGCCAATAAAGCCCTGAACAATGCAGTGGAGAAGGGCACTTTGCTGATCAATTACATAGGGCACGGAGGTGAGACCGGCTGGAGTAACCGGCAGGTACTCACAATTGCAGATATCAATTCGTGGACGAATTCTGAAAGGCTTCCGGTATTTGTGACAGCAACATGTGAATTCAGCAGGTTCGATAACCCTGAACGCTTTTCTGCCGGTGAGCAGATCATCGTGAGACCAGGAGGAGGAGGTATTGCCATGTTCTCGACTTCCCGGACCACATTTGCAGGGACAAACCAGTCGCTCGATACAAGCTTCTTCCGTCATATGATGGAAAGAAGGGATGGCAAGTATATCAGGATGGGAGACCTCATCATGATATCGAAAAACAATAATCAGAATAATTCCTATCTTAGAAACTTTGTCCTGCTGGGCGATCCTGCTCAGCAAATCGCTTTTCCCGATCAGGATATTATTACAACAAGCATTAACAACCAGGACCCGGGCCGGCCAGATACTGCCTTGGGCTTGTCGGCGGTTACCGTAAAAGGCCGCTTACAGGACTACCAGGGCAATGCCATCAATGATTTCAACGGGGTACTTACTGCGAAAGTGTTTGATAAGCCAACGATATACAGCACTCTCGGCAACACGGCAGGCCAGACCAACGGAAGTTATCCCCAGAAATTTCTCCTTCAGGATCACCTTATGAGCCGGGTTAAAGTTCCGGTGACTAACGGAGAATTCAGTTTCTCATTTGTTGTGCCAAAGGAAGTCGGGTTTAGTTTAGGGAAAGGGAAAATCAGTTATTATGCCGAGAATGGTATAACTGATGCGAAGGGCTATACGAATAATATAATTGTGGGAGGAAGGGACCCCGATATCATTCCCGAGAACAACGGGCCTTCGATAGGCCTTTATTTAGACAATCGCGGTTTTATTTCAGGAGGACAAACGGGCACGGACCCGCTTCTTATCGCCGACCTGTATGATACTTCAGGTATTAATTCAACCGGTTTTGGTATAGGGCATGATATTATAGGAGTTATGGATGATGACTGGGCAAGAGGCGTCAGCATGAACGATTACTATGAACCCACACTCGGAACTTATACACGGGGATCTTTAAGCTATCAGTATTCAGGGTTGAAACCCGGTCAGCATAAAATCACGCTCAGAGCTTTTGACCTGTTCGATAATTCAGCCGAGCAGAGTCTTTATTTCTGGATCCTGAGCGATTCATCAATCAGTATTCAAAACATATTTTGTTACCCGAATCCTGCGAAAACTGAAACTCATTTTACTTTTACCCCTTTAAGCGCTGTCGGCGGTTATGATGTCACTATCGATATTTATAATCTCTGGGGCATAAAACTGAAGTCAATCTCTGAAAATTTTCCCGAATCAGGACCGGGCCCGGTAACTATTGACTGGGATCTGGCCGACGGCAGCGGAAACAAACTGATCAGCGGGATCTATCCTTTTTCCGCTAAATTTAACGGAAAGAACGGGGCCTTTCTGAACACCTCTGGAAAGATTGTAATAATTCATTGATAAGCAGATATATACATTCAATTTTTTAAACAAAAGCAATATAGAGAATGTTAATTCGTTAATTCTGCAGGCGATCATAGTACATATATTTAATAATTCTTCGAATGCAACAGATTAAAAATAGTTTGGTTTTATTATTGGTTTTAAGTTTTGCGGCATCGGATGTTTTTGCGCAACTGCCACCGGAACCTACGGATGGTTCGAGGGTAATTTCAACCTCGGTACCGTTTTTAACGATAGCTCCCGATGCAAGGGCAGGAGGTATGGGAGATGTCGGAGCTTCTACTTCCCCTGATATTTATTCGATGTTCTGGAATCCGGCAAAATATGCCTTTTGCGATAAAGCGCTTGGCATTGGCATTGGCTATGTTCCCTGGCTCAGGGGCTTGGTTAATGACATAGGTATGGCTTCACTTTACGGATATTACAAAATTGGAGATAAGCAGGCTGTAGCCATGTCGCTCAGGTATTTTTCGATGGGAGAAATCAACTATACCGATGAGAACGGCAAGGACCTTGGCAATTACAAGCCTAATGAACTGGCAGTTGATGCTACCTATTCCAGGAAATTTTCAAGAGAAATCTCCGGGGCGGTTGCCGCCAGGTTTATTTATTCAAACCTCATCCCCGGTTATAACGCATATGATGCAAGTGTCAAGCCAGGTTACTCGGTTGCTGCCGACGTTGCTTTCTATTACCACCACCCGATGGAAATCACGGGAACCAGTGGCGGTTCTATTGACTTTGGATTCGACATTTCGAACATCGGGGCCAAGATATCATACAGCAGCGCTTCCATCCAGAGCAACTTCATCCCTACCAACCTCAGGCTTGGACCTTCTTTTACGCTCGATATTGATGACTACAACAGGATCTCAGTTGCCATTGACCTGAATAAGCTCCTGGTTCCCACTCCCCCGGTGACCCAGTATGACAGTGCTTCGAAAACCTATGTTATCATCGCTGGTAAGGATAACAATGTTTCCGCTGTACGCGGGATGCTGCAGTCATTTTACGATGCACCTTACGGTTTCAAGGAAGAGCTTCAGGAAATTACCGTGTCAGCCGCCGCCGAATACTGGTATAACAAACTGTTTTCAATACGTGCAGGTTACTTCTATGAATCAAAATACAAAGGCAACCGGCAATTCTTTACACTTGGGGCCGGTTTGAGGTATAATGTCTTCGGGCTGGATTTCTCATATCTTATTCCTGTTAAACAGAATAACCCTTTGCAGAACACGATGGAGTTTACCTTGCTGTTTAATTTCGACACCGAGAAAAAGAGTAAGCAGGCAGCACAGTAGAAAGGCGTTAAATGTACAATGTACAAATGACAAATGGCAGATATTCGCCGCTCCGCTATTTAATTATCGTAATTTGTAATTTGTAATTCGTCACTCGTCATGAGGGTAGGTTTTGGTTTCGATACCCATAAACTTGAACCCGGGCTTCCGTTCAGGCTCGGTGGAATACTCATTGAACATTCGAAAGGAGCCGTAGGCCATTCCGATGCCGATGTGCTGATCCATGCGATCATTGATTCCCTTCTCGGCGCTGCAGGGCTTCCTGATATCGGTCAGCAATTTCCTGATTCTTCAGCTGATTATAAGGGAATTGACAGCAGTCTTTTGCTCAGGCAGACACTTCAGATGGTAACCGGGAAAGGTTTTTCGATTGAAAACATAGACTGCACGGTTGTTCTGCAGCAGCCAAAGATCGCTGCCTCTATTCCTTTGATGATCACTTATCTTTCGGCTACTCTCGGGATTGATCCCTCCCGGATCAATGTAAAAGCAAAGACCAGCGAGAAGCTTGGTTTTATAGGCAGGGAAGAAGGCGTTTCAGCATATGCGGTGGCATTGCTGCTGCAATAAACGCCAAAACGCTCTAACGCAGAACGCCCCAACGTAATAACGCAAAACACATTTGGTTATCTCCTTTCTTCTTCGTAATTTTGCAGCCCATTTTATAAAACCAATTTATTTATTAAACAAAACAAAAGGAAATGTTAAACCAGTACGAAACCGTTTTCATTATGACTCCCGTTTTATCTGAAGAACAGATGAAGGAAGCGGTAGAAAAGTATCAGAAGTTCCTCGTCAGTAAAAAGGCCGAGATCGTTCACGAGGAACATTGGGGATTGAAAAAACTCGCCTATCCCATTCAGAAGAAGAGCACAGGCTTTTATCATTTGATTGAATTCAAAGCCGAACCCTCTGTCATCAAGGAATGGGAAGTAACCTTTAAACGTGATGAACGCATCCTTCGCTTTCTGACGGTCGTTCTCGACAAGCATTCTCTTGCATACAGCGAGAAGAAACGTGCGAAATCAAGGGACAAGAAGAAGGAAAAAGAAGTTCAGGAATAATCTAAAAATCAGTACAAATGGCTACACAACAACAAGGCGAAATAAAATATCTTACCCCGATCGCGGTAGATACCAAAAAAAAGAAATACTGCCGTTTCAAGAAAAGCGGAATCAAGTATATCGATTACAAGGACGCAGATTTTCTGCTCAAGTTTATCAATGAACAGGGTAAAATCCTCCCGCGCCGTATAACCGGCACCTCTACCAAATACCAGAGGAAAGTGGCACAGGCCGTGAAAAGGGCCCGCCACCTGGCTTTATTACCTTACGTTGCTGATATGTTAAAATAAGGAGGGACGAACGATGGAAGTTATTTTAAAACAGGATGTTCTCAATTTGGGATACGCGAATGACAAGGTGAATGTCAAACCGGGTTACGCACGCAATTACTTGATTCCCCAGGGGTTGGCTATCATTGCAACCCAGACCAATAAAAAGATCCTTGCTGAAACTATGAAGCAAAGGGCTCATAAGGAAGAGAAAATCTTCAAGAGTGCCGAAGAGCTTGCAAAGGCATTGGCTAATGTAACTGTAAAGATCGGAGCAAAAGCTGCTGAGAGCGGAAAGATCTTCGGATCGGTGAATGCCCTCCAGGTGGCCCAGGCTCTGAAAGACCAGTTCAACTTCGAAGTTGACCGCCGCAAGATCCACGTTGACCATGAGCATATCAAGGAACTTGGAACCTATAAAGCAAAAGTTACTTTGCATAAGGATCTTCATGTTGAGATCGCTTTCGAGGTATTTGCGGAATAGTATCTGAGATGTACAATGTACTATGTACAATGTACAAATTGAATTTGACAGGCAAGACGTAAGTCATAGCATCAACATCACCTGAAATTATTACTTTTATCCCGGAATTATGTTCCGGGATTTTTTTATGCTTTCAAAAAGCCAGATAAAACACATTAATTCCCTGAAGATCAGGAAATACAGGGATGAATATCAGGAATTTATAGCCGAAGGTTCAACCTTGGTTACAGATCTGATCGGAGGCGGGTTTGAAATAGCCGGAGTATATGCCCAAAGCCAGTGGATCTCTTCCTTCGAGAAATTGACCCGGGATAAGAATGTTCCGGTTTTTGAAACAGCTCCGAAAGAAATGGAGAGGATCACTTCCCTTTCGAGCCCAAGCCCCGTGCTGGCGATCGTGAAGATCCCGCCTGATGATTCAGAGTCGCTGAAAGAGGCCGATGCCCTGTCGCTTGAACAGTTGCTTCCCGGTCTTTATGAAGATCTTTCACTAATGCTTGAAGGTATCAGCGATCCGGGAAACCTGGGGACCATTCTAAGGATAGCCGACTGGTTCGGGATCAGGAATGTGTTTTGTTCCGGGAACTGCGTGGAGTTATACAACCCGAAAGTCGTGCAGTCAAGCATGGGCTCAGTGGCAAGAGTAAAAGTGCACTATACTGATCTTGCCGGCCTGCTTGAAAAACTCAACGGAAGGGTAGCTGTCTATGGGACCTTCCTGAAGGGTGATCCGGTCTATTCCAGGCAATCCCTCAAAAACGGCATCATTATAATAGGAAGTGAAGCTCATGGTATATCTGACGACCTTACCCCCTTTGTTACCGAAAGGCTGTTTATCCCTTCATATGGTACATCAGTGAACGGCAAAGCCGAATCCCTCAATGCTGCAGTGGCTTCTGCAATAATTATTTCTGAATTCCGGCGCCGCGAATTGTAATCCCTCCCGGTAGATCCCCCTCAGCCCGCTGTGGAACATTGGGGCCATGCATCTGATCTCTCCCGTTAAATTCCCCGCATCCTGTTGTGGAACATTGGGGCCATGCATTTGATCTCTCCCGTTAAATTTCCCGCATCCTGCTCTGGAACCCGGGGATCATGCCTTTGATTCACCCCCGCGAATCTGCTAAAGGTCTTCCGCTCTTTATTCATATATACTGCAACAATAGTTTTGTGACAAATACAAAGTCAACGGTCACACTTACGAAGAAAATGTTAACGTTTACTTTTTTTCATTTGCTCTCGCCTTCCTGCAGAAATAAATTAGCAGAAAATTCATACAATGAGAGCATTGAAAATGAACACAACAGCTAATGGCCCCTGGCTGATAACTCCGGTAGTAAGGGACAAGGATTTTCTCGATATGAAGGATTTGTTCATTGAATTTGCCACAGCAATTGACTTTGAGCTGGATTACCAGCAATTGCTTCGTGAATCAGCCTCCATAAAGGAAACCTACAAAATGCCCAAAGGAGTGGGATTTCTGCTTAAAACCAACAATGAAACAATTGGTTGTGTCGCACTCAGGAAAGTCAACTATAATACAGTTGAGGTCCGGAAATTTTATGTGCGGCCTTCGACTGCATTTCAACGGTGGAGCAAGAAATTACTGGAAGTCGCGATAGACTGGGCCAATCAGTCTAATTATAAGAAGATGAGGGTCGAATCTGCATCTGCTTATCCGTCCCTGAAGAAAGTTTTTGCTGAAGCTGATTTCAGGGAGAAATTAGTACGGGATGAGAATACCTCAGAGTTCGTCAAAGTTATGGAAAAAGCTTTGGTAAGCGTTCCTGAATATTTTGAACTCTAGAAACAGTATATTTGCGGGGTAAGATGATTACGTAATCAAACCCCGGCAAATGAAACTGATTGCAGGTATTTTTGTATCCGCTGGTGTTGCAATCATAAGCTGTTCCTGTTTTGCAGCAGATTTCCCCAATGAGAATATCACCGTCGATCCCAATATCAAAACAGTTCAGCTTTACAAGCAGGGTTTTGAGTTGTCGGCCCCTGTACTTCAGCTGAATTCCACCGACCGTTTGTCACTTGACTTTGACGATCTTGATGTTGAATCAAGGGCCTATAAATATACGATCAGGCATTGTGAATCTGACTGGGCTACTTCAACTGAGCTCAGGCCATTGGAATATATCAGCGGTTATACTGAAGAGAATATCAGGGACTTCCAGTATTCCGTCAACACCACAGTACCTTACGTCCATTACTCTGCGACTTTCCCCTCAAATGAGATAAGCCCGAAGATCTCGGGAAATTACCTGCTGATCGTCTACCTTGACGATGCAAAAGAGCCTGTTTTTACCAGGAGGTTCATGGTTTTTGAAGCATCTCCGCTCACGATAGAAGGAACAATACAGCAAGGGTCAAAAACAGAGGATCATTTATCGAAGCAGGAAGTTGACTTCGTCGTGAGGCTTAACGGGTTCAGGGTAATGGATATTAAACGTGACTTAAAGGTTGTGGTTCAGCAGGATGACCGTTGGGATAATGCTCTCTGGAATGTCATTCCGAGATTTGTCAGGGGGGACGAGCTGGATTACCGTTATGATGAAAACAACGTGGTAAACGGGGGCAGCCCTTACCGTAACTTTGACATAAAAAGCCTGATGTATCAGACCGAACGCATTGATAAGATCCGTTTTGACACCCTCTACCAGGTCTTTCTGCTCGAGGATAAGCCGCGTACCTATAAAAACTATGTTTATAACCAGGATATCAATGGAAGGTATCTTATTAAAAACGAGGTTAATGCAACAAATTTTAACATTGAATCAGATTATGCCCGGGTGCATTTTTTTCTTCCCTTTCCTGTACAACTCACCGACGGGGAATTTTACCTCATGGGAGCACTTACAAACTGGAGGATGGACGGGAACAGCAGGCTGCAGTTCAATACCTCAAACAGGCGTTATGAATTAAGCTTTCTTCTGAAGCAGGGGTATTACAATTATATATATGTTATGTTAAAGAAAGGTAAAACCACGGGCGATGAATCCCTGGTTGAGGGCAGCCATTGGGAAACCCCGCATATCTACACAATCTTCGTTTATTACCGTTCCGGCGGGGCCCAATCCGATCAGCTGATCGCCGTACAAAATATCAACTCCATTCAACAGAATTAAACGCTTATTACCTGGATCCCAGCCTTGTATTTCATTATTGAAAGGGGCTGTTCCCTAAGAGCGGCTTGTTTATGCCGGCTGGTCACATATGAACCGGTTTTGTCAACACTTACCCCTTCGATTAATACACTTGCCGGGTCGTTTTTTATTCAAAAAACAGGTTTTTTTCACACTTACCCGAAAAAAATAAACATTTACTAAATAAATGGACACATCTGCTTGTTTTTAGGAAAAATCATATTATCTTTGTAAAATATTCAAAGACCGTAAAGTTGTATTTTGGATTAAACCTTATTTCTTATTTAATTTATATATGAAATCTAAACCAACAGTCATATGAAAAATCAATTACACAAGCTCAGAGTATTAACCATTGTTTTTGCTCTGGCGGGTTTCTTCTTCTCAGCCCAGGCTTTTGCAGGATCGATCAGTGGTAATATTACAAAAACCTCGGATGGCACCCCAGTGGTTGGAGCAACGATAAGCGCTCAATCATCTTCGTACTCCTATTCCACTTCGACAGATGTCCTGGGCAATTACTACATGTGGGTTTCTTCAGGCACTTACACAGTTAAGGTCTCGAAAGATCTTTTTCATTCGAAAACAGTTACCGGAGTGGCTGAGGGTGAGGTGAAGAATCTTACGCTCGATTTTAACCATTGGAATTTTATCGGAGGGAGTTATTATAACTCTGCTTACTGGGATCAGTACATTTTTGCAGCTGACTTTGGAGTAGGTGGTCCTAAATTACAGGCCGGTGATGAAATCGGTGTTTTCGATAACGGTACCTGCGTTGGATTGCTTATTCTGGATGGTCCGATTTCAACCTATTATCAGCCAAAATTAACGGCATATAGTACCTTAAGTGACGGGCAGCACAATTATCCCGGATTTACTCCAGGCCACACATCTACTTACAAATGCTATACTTCAGGTGGACAAGAAGCAGATGGTAACGCAACACGCACAGCTCCCTGGGGTGGTACTCCCTGGATGTCCGACGTTTTTCCAAGCGCGAACCCATACAGTGTGACTCAGTTGACTTTCACCGGCTATACTAGCTATTCAATGGTTGTTACAGTAAAAAATAATGGCAATCCTGTTCCCAATGTGAAAGTATTGGTTAATAATGTGCTTGACACGACTGATGCTCTCGGCCAGGTAACATATTCTTTGTTGGCAGGTTCTTATGCTATTACAGCTACTCCTATAACTCCCGGCCTTTATGATCCATTCAGCGGTACAATGATAGTAACTGGTTCAGGTACGTATGATATTATACTTCCTTCAGCCACCACCACAATAAGTGGTAAAGTTACCAAATCTTCTGACGCGTCCCCGGTTTCAGGTGCAACTATTTCCGCAACGGCCACTTCCGGAGGGGGGACCGTTACTCCTACCACAACAGATATTAATGGTAATTATACCCTGACTTGCCCTAATGTTACAGGTACATACACGATTAGAGCCGTTGCTTCTGGATTGACTTCGGCCACCAAAACAAATGTCACTGTTACAAAGGGCACTAATACCCCGGGACAAAACTTCGCACTTACAGAAGGATCACCATTCGCTGATGTTACGGGAGATCCGAACCTAGTGTGGACAATTTATCTTAAACAAATTACATTTAGTAATTATGATATGAACATCGGCGATGAAATTGCCATTTATGATAATACAAGCAATTTAATTTGTGGTAAGTTTGTGCTTACATCAGGTTTTTCAGGAAATCCATACCAGAATGAAATGGTCGTTTTTCTTCATCCGGATGGAGCAGCAGGAGACGTTAGGGGTCATGCATATTCGTTGAAGGCCTGGAGTGCACGCGACAACCAGCTGATGACCATAGTTACATCGCAAACATATAGCGCAACTGCTACATATGTCCCAGCTCCAACTTATTCATTTCCACCCACTGCTGATTTGTATTCAATAGCTTCAGTGCAATTTGGATACGTTCCTGCAATGACAACACAGAACATATCCTTACATACGGGAACAAATTTTGTTTCTTCTTATGTTATAAATAAAGTTTTAAGCGGTGCCACAGCTTCTTCTACAGTTGCAATGGATATTGATAACTTAGCTAAATTAGCTGATGCTGGAGCAGGCATTGTCGCTCCTGGTGATTTTACTTCAATCGTGGCGGACCGTACTGGCGGTACTTTTGTACCCGTTACATGGCAAGGTATTGAGGGCCCAGGTGTAATAATCTGGAATACCGAGCAGGCTTATAAATTTGTCATGGTAGATGACACGCATAGTTTGACTTTCAAGGGCGATCCGTGTAATCCTGCAACTCCTATTATTGTTGATAACACTACTGGAGGTATACTTAACGTTTTCATACCATATCTCCAATCCTATGCAATGGACGCATCATACGCCCTTCGCAGCATTACTAGCAATCCTGATGTTGGCGGCGGGTATTCCAGTGTGACATTTGTCAAAGATGATTTAGGCCATATGAATCGTTTCCTTGGAGGAAGTTGGGTAAATAATATTGGAAATACGAATCCGGGAAAGGGATATCAGGTACAAATTCCAATTGGGCAGAAAATAAGCCTCATTTATTCAGGATATAAGTCGATGGAATCGTTAACGAATGAGGATAATATGCCAACTCATTTCCAGATTAACGGAGATGCAGCAAATTGGATATATACCATTTATCTTGATGTAAACCAGTTCGGCGCTGGCGATGAAATTGCAGCTTACGATGGCGACAGGCTGGTTGGTGCAACAAAACTGGTCGATGCTACCGGGCTTTATAAAAATGCCATACCGGTGTTCCGCCAGCTGACTGATAAAATTGGCTATCAGCCAGGAGATCCTATCACTCTTAAGGGATACGATCATATCCTTAACAAGGAGGTAAATTGCGTATACACTATGCAGCCCATCGCTTCAGCAAGTCCCTGGATGGAATCGATCTATCCTCAGGGTGATGGCAAATACTCTCTTGCCACTATCACGAAATGGGCAAATGGGGTAAGTGAAGCTTCAAATGTATTACTGAACGTATACCCGAATCCGGCACACGATTATATTAAAGTCGTTGCCAACCAGAATATTGATAAAGTTGTGATGTTGAATGTTCTTGGAGCTATCGTTCTTGAAAAGAATGTATCGTCACAGGAAACACAACTCAGTGTTGGTGGTTTGAATTCAGGTATCTATATTCTGCAAATCACTGTCAACGGGCAGGTTTCAACCCGTAAGGTGTTTGTTAATTAAAACTAATTGATTGTTGGTTTAAAGGCTGCCTGAAAAGGCAGCCTTTTTTTTGCCATTCAGAACAAAAAATCTAAATTTGCCCAAAAGAACAGAATAATGCTTTTCAACTCCC
>Ga0208495_1000085_pt1 | contig 56905 bp, 47 predicted proteins | sample CryBogmetaGMA14M_FD_184551 | JGI IMG/M metagenome (GOLD analysis project Ga0208495, IMG submission 184551) | Freshwater microbial communities from Crystal Bog, Wisconsin, USA - MA14M (SPAdes) | ecosystem: Environmental > Aquatic > Freshwater > Lake | place: Crystal Bog, Wisconsin, USA...
AGACCCGTGTCAGAGCCATGTCCCCAGTGCGGCGCACCGTTTCTCGTCGAAAAGCGCTCTTCACGAGGAGGCAGTCATAAGGCATGCCGTGCCGCGGATTGCCGATACAAAGCCCCCCTGCAATAGAGATGACCCCTGACAGACCCATCATTGTTATAGGCGGCGGCCTTGCCGGCTGTGAGGCAGCGTGGCAGTTACTGACAAGGGGGCGCCCGGTTGTCATCTATGAAATGAAACCAGAGGTATTTTCCCCCGCCCATAAATCACCCAACCTGGCAGAATTGGTATGCAGCAATTCACTTCGGTCGAACATGCCGGGGAACGCCGTGGGTCTCCTTAAGGAAGAGATGCGTGTCATGAGCTCTCTCATCATAGAGGCGGCTGATAGAACGGCAGTTCCTGCAGGCAAGGCCCTCGCCGTGGACAGGGCGCGTTTTTCCACGTATGTGGAAGAGAAGCTCCTTTCGCAGGAAAGGCTTACCATCATCAGGAAGGAATTGCGGGAAATACCCGATGACCATATGGTCGTTATCGCAACAGGTCCTCTCACATCTCATGCCCTGGCCAAGAGCATTGCAGAACTTACCGGCAGCGACTACCTTTACTTCTACGACGCCATCTCCCCGATTATTTACGGGGACTCTATAGATCATGCCAGGGTTTTCCGGGCTTCAAGATACGGCGGCGGAGAAGGTGATTATCTTAATTGTCCTATGGAAAGGGCAGAATATGAGCAGTTCTGGCAGGCATTGATAGAAGGCGAAGAGGTCCCCCTGAAACCGTTTGAAGAATTGAAATTCTTCAGTGGGTGTCTCCCCATTGAAATTCTTGCCCGAAGTGGAAAACATACCCTGGCGTTCGGGCCGATGAAGCCGGTGGGGCTGTTAGACCCAAAGACAGGCAAGCAGCCATTTGCGGTGGTACAATTGCGGCAGGAGGATGAGGGCGGCAGACTCTTCAATATGGTGGGATTTCAGACAAAGCTTACCTGGCCTGAGCAGCGTCGCATATTGAGAATGATTCCGGGACTGGAAAATGCGGAGTTTGCAAGATACGGGAGCATCCACCGCAATACGTTTATCAACTCACCGGCGCTCCTCGGAGATACTCTTCAATTGCGAACTAAGGACAATGTCTATTTCGCCGGTCAGATAACAGGGGCGGAAGGATACGTTGAATCTTCGGCAATCGGTCTTTTGGCCGGACTGAGCGTCTTCTCTCGTCTTTGCGGCCGGGTGATGACGCCGCCACCCGCAACAACGGCATTGGGCGCCATGCTGCACTATATAGTTCATGCAGATCAAAAAAATTTTCAGCCCATGAATATCAATTTCGGCATATTCCCGCCCCTTACGCAGAAAGTACCAAAAAAAGACAGAGGTCAGCATTATGCCGAGCGTTCTCTCAAAGCTCTGAGAGATTGGAAAATTTGAACAAGTCACTATCATGCTTATCACCTGAAACTACGCGAAATAACCTCTCGTTCATCTGCATTCTCATCGTAAATAATAGCGTCTGAACCTGTTCCTTATCCAGGGTGGGCGCCACAGACATAGCATCTTTCAGGGCAGCCTCAAAGGCGTTGTTTTTGCGGACTGTTTCATCCAGCATTTTCGCTTTGTAGGCTTGAATTTCCCTGGAATATGAAGGTTCCGTTTCTGTGTTATTTCTTATCGGAATAGCCATAGTTAACCCCGGACTGTAAGTTATGTCCATATTCCTTACAAAACACATGCCAACTTTACCCGATATATGATACCTTTAATCTCCATAATTGATAAAATACGCTTGACAAAATAGCAATTTTATCCGACAGTTGCGGCATACTTATAGAATTTTGTCTTCGGATTTTATTGAAGTTATTTAACTTACATGTTGAAAAGATGAAAGGAATTCATAGTGAACTCAAGTGAGCAACTAACATCCCAGGCACCAAACGGTGAATTATTTCCCCTTCCCAGCGAGAGTGACTATGTCTCGGAATTCGAGCGTCTGCAAGTGATCGTGCATGAACAAAGGGCACTGGGGCGTGAAATAGTTGTTGTCATGGGCCTGGGATTTGTGGGCGCCGTCATGGCGGGCGTCGTCGCCGACACGGTTGACCGGACTACGGGGAAACCAAAAAAGTTTGTCATCGGAATGCAGAGACCCTCTACGCGTTCTTACTGGAAGATCCCCTATATCAACAGGGGCATTGCGCCTGTCGAATCGGAAGATCCGGAGGTCGCGCCCCTGATCAGTCGCTGCGTCAATGAGAAAAAGACTCTCATTGCTACTTTTACCTACGATGTCCTTTCCCTTGCCGACTGCGTTGTTGTGGATGTCCAGTGTGATTATAACAAAGAAACCCTGGGCAACGTGAGGAGAGGGGAGGCGGATATCACCGCCTTCGAAGACAGTATAAGAATCATCGGCGAAAGGATTAAGCCGGAATGCATGATTCTGATTGAGACAACGGTTCCACCGGGAACGACCGAATATATAGCGTACCCAATAGTAAAGAAGGCCTTTGAGAAACGCGGCATGGCTGACCGGGAGCCTCTCTTGGCCCATTCCTTTGAAAGGGTTATGCCGGGACGCCAGTATGTTTCTTCAATCCGCGATTTCTGGCGCGTCGCGAGCGGCATCAATGAAGAGGCACGGAGGCGCGTCATAGCCTTCCTCTCTGATATTATTAACGTGGGAAAATACCCTCTTACGATTCTGGACCGCCCCATCGAAAGTGAAACCTGCAAGATCGTCGAGAATTCTTATCGGGCCACCTTGCTTGCTTATCTCCATGAATGGAGTCTTTTTGCAGAGCGCAACGGGGTTGATTTGATCAAAGTATTGGAAGCCATCAGGGTCCGTCCGACTCATTCCAACATAATTTTCCCCGGCCCCGGCATCGGAGGCTATTGTCTTCCGAAGGACGGCGGATTAGGGGTCTGGGCTTATCATACCTTGATGGGGTTTGAAGACGACATCTTTAAAATTACGCCCATGGCTATCGATATAAATGATACCCGCCCCCTTCACGCAGTGCAACTGGTGCGTGACGCGCTCAGGAACATGGGGAAGATTGTAGCCGCTTGCAGAGTTGCCGTTCTCGGAGTGTCTTACCGGGAAGACGTGGGCGATACCCGCTACAGCGGCTCGGAGATCCTGGTTCGCAAGCTCTCTGAGATGGGGGCAGATGTCGTCGTACATGATCCCTATGTGAAGCACTGGTGGGAATTTGAAAAGCAGGAAAGCTATCCGGCGCCCGGCCATTCAAGGGCGCGGTTCTTCCGAAATCAGGACAAGCTCACTGAACTTCGTGTCGATAAGGATATTTCGGAGACTCTGGGAAGGGCTGACGCCGTTGTGCTCGCAGTGCGTCATGAGATGTACCTGCAACTGACACCGGAGAGAGTCGTAGAAATGACGGGACGGCCTGTTGCCGTTATCGACTGCTTCGGTATATTGGATGATGCGAAGATCAGGCGCTTCTTTGAGCTTGGCTGTGAAGTGAAGGGATTAGGCCGCGGCCACGTAAAGAGGATCAAGGATGAGGTACGAAAAGCGCAGGCATAAAAAAAGAAAAAGGGGTTGTCATACCGGCAAGCCCCTTGATTTATTTTGGTAGCGGGGGATGGATTTGAACCATCGACCTTTGGGTTATGAGCCCAACGAGCTACCAGACTGCTCCACCCCGCGTCATTTCAATTCTTCACAAATGAGTGCGACTTTGTAAACTAACACCTGTACTTTGTCAAGGTATTTTTCGTGTTTCTCCTCGCTTACACGGGAGTTCTATCGAAAAGACAGATCCTTTACCCTCCTCGCTTTTCACGGAGATAATCCCGCCGGCTCTTCTTACAATCTCATGAGAAATATAGAGACCCAATCCCGTCCCCTTACCGACTGCCTTAGTCGTGAAAAAGGGCTTGAATATGTTTTTCATCTGATCGTCAGCGATCCCCTTCCCAGTATCCCTGCATTCGATTAAAACAATGTCCGTCTCCTTCTTATACTCTGTCACCAACGTGATCTTTCCGTACCCTGTGTCCATCGCCTCAATAGCATTCTTAATCACATTCATAAACACCTGACCCAGATTGGCAAAATTACCTTCCACGACGGGCAAGTCATTGTCGTATTTCTTCTCGATTTCAATCTGCAGATGTTTATGCAGATTATGTAGAACCCGCAGGGCATCATCGATTGCAATATTTATGTTAACAGGTTCTACGTAGACCTGGGTCTGGCGTGAAAGATCCAGAAGGCTCCGCACAATATCTCCGGCTCTCTTCAACTCTTTTATTGAGAATGCGAGATCGTTTATAACCTCATCCCTGTTCCCGTCCTTGATCTCCCATTCACCAACTGACTCAACACTGGTCTGAATAAGACTTGATGCACTTGCCAGCGGATTGTTCAGCTCATGTGCCGTGCCCGCAACTAATTGCCCGATGGCGGCAAGGCTCTCCGATTGAATCAACTGCTTCTGCGTCCTCTCCATCTCCTCCATGGCCTTACGCAGAGCAGCGGTTCTCTCTTGCACCTTTTTCTCCAGCTCGCGGTTCAGCTTTTCGATCTCCTCGTATGATTTGGCATTTTCCAGGCTGGTAACGCTCTGGTTCGCAATAGTTGTCAAGAGTTCCAGATCCTCATGAACAAAAAGTTCCCCCGATTTTTTCTGCCCGAGGGCGATCATGCCAATCAGCTTAGAATTAGAAATCATAGGAACTATCAGGGATGCTCCCAGTGAATCGAAGACGGAGAATATCTGAGCCTCTTCATCCGGGTCAGACGCCTTTTTTTCAACAATGTATTTGTTTAAGGGCTTTCTTGTCTTTTCAAAAAAGGTAACGATTGGATGCATCTCATCAAAAAGATCTTTATCCGTCTCTTTGGACAATTCTGCGTCATCAGAAAAAAGCTGAAAATATCCTTTATTGTCAACATAGACGATAAGGCATACATGTGTGACCTGTAAGGCTGCGGAAACTGACTGGAGTATCAAATCCTTTATCTGCTCAAATTTCAACAGGGCGGCCATTGCCCCGCTTATCTCTCTCAGAAGCTTTTGGTAATTGTACTTGCCCCGGAAAAATAGATTATCAATCCATCCCTGCACCTTCACTCGTAGCGGGTTGAATAGAAGTACGATCAGCGCTGCCAAGACCAGTGGCAAGATCAGCGAGCTGTCATCGTCGGATAACATGAACGATGCATGAAAGAGATAAATGACGGCTATATAAAAAACTGTCAGAATACCTGTCAGAATGAAATAGATTGTCCCCCTTCTGATGATGACACCCATATCCAGAAGATCATACTTAAAGACCCCGAAAGCCAGAATGACAGCGGGAACACAGCTCGCACTCCCCATGGGGTATATCTTAAGGCCACATATTGTAAGTATGTTCGATGCAATGAACAATGCGCCGATTCCCATGCCGCCAAATATATACTTTATCCGGTTTTTCTCTTGATTATCTTTAGCCTTCCGCATGCTCACAAACAGTATGGCAAGGCAGTAAAAGATAATCATACCGGCGATCAATGAAAATACATAGTAGGCCGGCCCGGCTTTGGCGATGACTCCAAAATTATAATGCTGAAATCCGCTTATAAAAAGATCTGAAGGGACAAAAAAGATAAAAATGAAACTGACAAGAAGGGCGGCGGACACAAGCCATCTCCGCCCGGAAATATGGAGGAACGAATGAATGAATTGGATATAGACGGGCAAGCCAAGGACAAAGAAAAAATGGAGTATCCTGTCTATAGTAAGGGCGAGGGTCTTATCCGAAATGGTTGAAACCAGTACCATGTCGGCATTAACCAATGCGCCTGTAAGACAGATACCGGCAAATAACGTATTTGTGGGATTCTTCCCGCCCCTCAGAATGGAAATCAAGGTGAGAGATATCAGAACAAGAAAGCCGAGAATCGGGGGAATCGCATAGGCGCCTGACGTTTGCAGGTAGTCCGTAAGCATTTGCCTGCTCCCTGTATTTACAATTTTCCCGCCTACTTCGCCTCAGTCAAATAGCCCATCATTCTATAGATCAATTTCGCAGTAAGGAAATCGGGGGCAACCATGCCGGGAATAGGTGAAAGCTCAACGACATCAAAGCCCCGTACCCGGCAACGTTTTGATACCTCTCTTACGAGACATAAGATGTCTTTCCAGTAAATGCCCCCTGGCTCAGGAGTGCCGGTTGAAGGCATGACAGAAGGATCGAGAACATCTATATCAATAGTGATGTAGATGTCACCGATTAGGTTTTCACAGATTTTTTCCCACGAGTTGCGTTCTTCAAGTATAAAATCCGCAGAAAAAGTCTTTATCTTGCCTTCCTTCATGAAGGCTGCTTCTTCTGAGCTCATGCTTCTGATACCAGCCTGGACGAGGGGACAGATTTCAGATATACGGCGGCCGACAGATGCATGGCTGTAAGGACTGCATTGATAATAATTCCTGAGATCCGCGTGTGCATCAAGTTGAAGGACGGATATACCGGGGTACTTTTCGTTGAACGCCTGAACGGCGCCAAATGAAATGCTATGCTCCCCCCCCAGCAAGACCGGAATCTTGTTGGAAGAGAGAATATCAGCGATCGCATGCCTTACGGCATGAACCATCTCACCTGGGCCGCGCGCATCGGACTCGAGGGGAGGCAGGGTATATATGCCGGCCAGATAAGTCTCTTTGCAAAGCTCCTCATCGTAAAGTTCCATCTGGCTGGAAGCCTCCAGGATGGCATGAGGCCCTCTCCTTGACCCGGACTGATACGTTGACGTCAGGTCATAAGGAATGGGTACAACTATGAATGTTGACTCTTCGAAAGATGGAAATGCAGGATCAACTCCACCGAAATTCATCATAACTCCTTTGAAAAATAGGTTTTATGCTTAGCATACATGGCGCAGCATGTCCAGTTTTCCTCACCTGCCTCCGGAAACGCATCACGCGGATTTGTCCCCTTCAGATGAAAAGACCGGCTTGTAATACGATAATGTGAAGCGGCCATCCTCATAGCAGAGATAAGAATAGTGTCTGATCCAGTCACCAAGGGTCACAAACGTTTTTCTCCGTCCTCCGATCTCATATTCCCTCAAAAGCGGGATATGGCAGTGACCAAGGATTACGGCATCAATACCTTCATGAAACTTATTTAGGGCGAATGCCTCCATCTTCTTTGCAATAATAGTTTCAGACTCAATTGTAAGTTCCTTACTCACAGCGGAGCTTGCGCGGGCAATTTTCCACAGGACAGATGGAGGGATGCTCCTCTGCATCCTGTAAAATACACCGCTCCTCAGGAGTTTCCTCAGAAGAATATACTTCTTGTTTGTCCTGTCTATGGTATCCCCGTGAGATATGAGTACGCTCCTGCCATCCAAATCGATATTAGCCCATTCGGTAAAAACTGTTATGCCGTGCGTTTTCGTAAAATAATCGCCGAGGTAAAAATCGTGGTTCCCCTCGAACAGGTGAATGCGCATCCCCCTCTTCTTAAGGTCAGCAAGCTTTTCAATGACAGTCTTAAACCCCGGATAGATGTGGCTATCCCGGCAGAACCAGAAATCGAATAGATCACCCACGATAAAGAGATCGTCAATATGATCTCCGGGGAAGTCCAAGAACTTCATGATGTGATGATAGCTGTCATCAACCTGATTCTTTAAATGCGTGTCGGACAGGAATACCGCTTTCGTCATCCCCCTACCCTCTTCTCACGTCAATAAGAAATGACCATACTTTTGCCGTTTCAATTAACACAAATATGGAGGTATCAAAAGCCTAATTTTTATGCGGCTGTATTTCAAACTTAAAATAAGATTGTGAGTCGTTCAAAAAAGTTGTAGATGGAGAAGGACTGATTAAATTTTAGTGACAACGGAGGTGTACGATGGAATTTAGGGAAATCCTGTTTAACGTTGATCAAGGCATAGCAACAGCTACACTTAACCGTCCTGATATTAGGAATGCTATTACCCACCCGGAAATTATTGCGGAGATTAAGACTGTATGCAAGCAGGTTAACCAGAATGTGGATATCAAGGTGCTCATTGTCACTGCCGTGGATCCTGCTTACTCGTCCGGCGGGAATGTCAAAGACATGAAGGATAGAAAAGGCATGTTTCAGGGCAGCCCCGCCGAGATTATGGAAAAATACCGAAGCAATCTCCAGGATGTCCTGCTTGCGGTCTATAATGTAGAGATCCCTACCATTGCCGCAGTCAATGGCTCCGCCATCGGTGCAGGATGCGGCCTTGCCCTAATGTGCGATATAAGAGTCGCCTCCCGGAAGGCGACGTTTGGTGAGACCTTTCTCAACGTGGGACTTGTGACTGGCGATGGAAGCGCCTTCACCCTGCCCCGGACGGTAGGCATGTCCAAAGCTTGCGAACTCATTTTCACAGGCGCCACCATCGATGCTGATACTGCACTCGGCCTCGGGCTCGTAAGTTATGTCGTGGAGCATGAACAGCTGTTAGTGAAAGCCAACGAGATCGCCGCAAGCATCGCATCCAAACCTCCCCAGGCGCTGAGAATGACAAAGCGGCTCATACGCACAGGCCAGCACTCAACGCTTACCCATATAATGGAGGAAGCGGCAGCATTTCAGTCTCTGTGCCACTACACAGAGGACCACATGGAGGCCCTGTCGGCGATGTTTGAAAAGCGGCAACCAAAATTTGCAGGCAAATGATATTAATGAGGTTTACTGTTGACGGGAACACTTGTAAATACGGGAGCCATCATTGCAGGAAGCGTGATCGGGATTTCTGCAGGCCGTTTCCTTTCGGAAAGAATCAAGACGATTGTCGTGCAGGCCCTGGGTCTTTCCGTCGTATTCATAGGTTTCAAAATGGCGCTTTCCGGCAAAGAGCCGATCGTCATTATCGGATGCGTTTTGTTAGGCGCAGTTACCGGGGAGTTGATAAGAATCGAGCAGGGTGTTGAGTACCTGGGGAGATGGCTTAAGGCGCGCACCCGCTCCGACTCTTCAACATTTGTGCAGGGTTTTGTTTCAGCCTCAATTCTTTACCTTACCGGCGCCATGATGATCGTAGGCTCGATCCAGGACGGCTCTTTCGGAGACGCCAGCATTCTCTATATCAAGTCGTTGCTTGACGGGGTAGCCTCAATTGCCTTTGCGTCCACCCTCGGTATCGGCGTGGCATTTTCTGCACTACCCGTTCTTATCGTCCAGGGCTCAATCACCCTTTTGTCTTCAAAGCTTTTATTTATGCAAAATCCCGCCGTTATCGAAGCCGTCACTGCTTCCGGCGGTCTCCTCATCATAGGCATCGGAACCAACATACTCGAACTTACCAAAATCAGGATAGGAAATTTTATCCCCGCCCTTTTTTATGCTATTCTCTGGGCGGTATTCACTTAAGCGATACAAGAGCTAATCATTTCTGCTCAGGCAACTCTCTCCCCAGCGCATGGGCACTATGACTGCAAGAATGCAAAGAAGGAGAACCAGAGCAAAAGAAACAACAAGCCATATCCACTGAAGAGTGGATAGGCTCGCTCCGCGAAAGGCTGCCATAAAGACCGTATAGACGGGCCCTGCTTCGAGAACAATAACAGTAGCAATGAAACCAGCACAGAGAATCATGTATAGGAGACCGCCGAAGCTTGTTACAGACTGTGCCGGATTTTCAGATTGAAAGTCAGGATAGGCCGCGCCAAAACCTACCCCCATAGATACAATCCCCGGAACCATAAAAAAGACCGTCGTGACCGACAGAACCATCATGAACGGCGTTACATGAAGAAGTATATTGGAGACGACGATGAGGATTTCAGTAAGTATGAGAAGGGGCACATAGTACACGCAAAATTTTATCCAGAGAAGCGTTCGCATCTTGACAGGTGATGATCGTACAATCCAGAAGGCCTCCCCCTCCATACTCACGGCAGGATAAACAAATCGCGCCGCCACTGCAGTGAGAACAAATGTTGCAAGTCCCATGTTTAAGAAAGAAAAGATATTCTGAAGGTACACCGTCTTTATGGGAGACTTGTCGAGGGGCAGAACGGAAAAGTTGTACAGATAGATAACGATCAAGGCAACGATAAGAAATATTTGCGGCCACTGGGTCTGATCCCTGAAAAAAGTCTTGATTTCCTTCACGGCAAAGGCTCTCACAGGGCCTGATAGATGATTCAATATATATGTCCAGTCCCGTCTCCTTCCACTGCGAAATGGAAACAGGCGCCCGGCTGTAGTCTGTGCCTTCGAGTAACCGATGAAATACGTTGCCCCTGAAATCCAGGTTATTACAAAGATCGTGGCAACGGCAAAACTCCAGGTAAGGATGAGATCGAAGACTGCACTGCCGACCTGTCCTTGAAGGGCGGCCTGTATGCTGTCGAAAATCCACGTTGTCGGAAGAAAAGGTGAACCCGGCGTCTCAAGAGATTTGAAGTAGAGAATGAGAGAGACAAAGGTGTCAGGATTGACAAGCCTCTCGGGTCTCATCAGGCGAAATCCTATGAGCAGAATCAAAAACAGTGCAAAGCCGAGGAAAATGAAAAATGACCTGAGGCGGCCTGCCGGCAGTATCAAAGCAACCAGAACTACGGCAACGGCGCTGATGCCTGAGGCAATGAGACATAGCGGTACAATTGTCAGCCCCACCGTCGCATAAAAGAATAATCCTGCCTTATATACGATACCGTAAGACAGAAACACCGGCAGCATGTACACGATGACCATCCATGAACTGTCGACAGTACTCTCAAACCAGCGTGCAAGAAATATCTTCGCCGTGGACACAGGCATGGAGTGGACGAGAATCAGGTCTTTGCTGAGATACAGCTTCGTGAGAGAAGTTATTATACTGCTGAATATAAGCAGTGAAAATAACGTCACAAGCACCATGGACATGAGCTTACGGGCAAGGATGTCCCCAAAACCCTCAACACCTTGAAAATAGACGAGGACACGATAAAAGATGACAAAGATTCCCGCCCAGAATAGCAGGCCCACCGTGCAGAAAAGGAGCCCCTTTAATTTGCGGTTCTTTGCATCTCTTGAGTAACTTCCATTCTTAAAAGACCAAAGACGCGGCCTCAAAAGGGCAAGTATCTCTCTCATTAAATCTGCTGCCCCTCTGTCAGAATTAAAAACACTTCTTCCAGGTCCGCCTCTTCTACTCCGGCATCCCTCTTCAGATCCCCCGTGGTACCGGTCGCGATAAGGGTGCCTCTATGAATGACGCCGATGCGGTCACAAATGTCTTCCGCCACCGCCAAGGTATGGGTCGACATGAAGATTGTCATCCCTCCACGAGACAGTTCCCGGAACATATTCTTAACCATTTTTATCGCCGCAGGATCGAGACCTACCATTGGTTCATCGACAATAATCACGGTAGGATCATGAAGGAGGGCTGAAGAAATAATGAGGCGCTGTTTCATTCCGTGGGAATAAGATTCAATGAGTTCATCCGCCCAGTTAAAAATGGCAAATTTTTTCAATAGCGACTGTGCCTTCTGCAAGAATACCCGTTCATCGACACCATATAGGTCTGCCGAGAACCTCATGAATTCCATGCCTGTCAGCTTTTCGTAGATAAAGGGCCTGTCAGGTATGAAACCGATCCTCCGCTTGACGCTCTCCGGATCATCGGCCATGTTTATCCCGTCGATAACAACCATACCCTCGGTTGGTGCGAGGACGCCGCCCATAATACGTATCGTCGTGGTCTTGCCCGCACCATTAGGACCTATGAAGCCATATATTTCTCCTTTCGATACGGAAAGGTTGAGATTGTTTACAGCCAGAGTATTCCCATAGCGTTTGGTAAGATTCTTTAATTCTATCATTTTAACATATCATTGACTTAAGGAATTCGTGTTGAAAAACCCCCCTGCCCCCCTTTTCTAAAGGGGGTAGGCATAAAGGATTATTAATTCTATCATCGTGACGTATCTAGGACCTTCAGCCGCACCTTCCCAATAACACCGATCAGATCGATCTGCTGATCCGCCTCCCCTCGAGCGAATCGAATGTGCGTAACATCCGCCGGCATCTGGTCCATGACAGCATCCGCAGTAACCCATGTTCCGATAAAAAGTACATTCCACGCATGATAATAAAATCTTCCCCTCTGATAGACGAGTCCTACTTCCACCTGTGCCGGAATGCCTAGCGCACGGGCCAGTGCAGCAAGCAGGACTGCGTGTTCATTGCAATCGCCAACGAGATTGTTCAGTGTCTCAAGGGCATTGGGAACGGAGAGTACAGGCCTTTTCTCCACGTTCTTATAAACCCACGCTACAAGCTTTGAAGCCTTCGCAGAGACGGGATCATCAGGAGAGATAATTTCCTGCGCCTTGCTTACGATCTTCTGATGATCAGATTGAATAAATGGACTGGGCTTTAGAAAGTCTTCATTCCCTGCAATATTTGCGACCCGGAAGCGGCGTGTCGGAATCGTTTCTTTCTGAATCACCAGTGTATCCTTTCTTAACGTTTGTCTGCCTCCATTTAATTTGAGGTTATTCTTCCCTATATTGGTTATCTTGACCTTCAGCATCGCCAGCGCAGCTGTATCGTCAATGACCACATTTGAAGGGACAGAAGCAATCTCTGTCAGGTCAGCACTCGCGTTGAGACTAAACCCATCTAACGCCTGACTTTTTGTAACCTGCTCCAGGGTAATCCCCAGAATACCCTGCTCTTTTAAGATATCACCGGCCTCTCCGATCCATGCGAGTTGCTTAGCTCCCATAAAATCAACAGATATTTTTCTGGCTTTTCTGCTTTGACCCATAATCGTGATGACATCATCGCCCAGCATTGTCAGCTTTACAGGTCTCTGACCCATCGTTGCCGGATCAAAGACATTAACACTTCTGGTCTCCCCCTCTTTCATTTCCGCAATGTTGGCGGACTCAAGAATGCCGTTAGCCAGATGTGGCGCGTCTTTGAGATTAATCACCGTCTTCTTCTCGGAGCCTGGCATTTCCGTATAGAGTGTAATCTGTTTGCCGTCTACAACCCCATGTGCCTGGAAACGAAAGAGGCTTGAACGGAGGTCAAAATCAAAAGAAGACATGGTCATATCGGGATTCAGATTTCCGTCCGTCTTAATCGTCATCCCCTGAACTACGCCCATCGTATTGATCTGCAAGAAAACAGATTCCGAAAGATGATGCCCTTTCTCGGTCTTTGAAAAATGTCTATGGCTATACCCTATTTTTTGCCCGTTCTGAGAAATATTCATCCATGATTCTTTTTCCTGCAGCTCTTGGACCCCGGAAAGATAAGGCGCTTTGCCGTCTCTTGACGGAAATAATTGGTATCGCCCCAAGTTAAAGACCTCAAGACGAAAGGCAAGGAGCAAGAGAAACAGTATTACGAATCCAATACCGATAATCCAATGCCGTTTTACTTTGAAGACAGCCATATTCAATCCCGATCATTCCCGAAAATCTTGAAGCCCATTGACATTGGGAAGTTGACGGTCACGATCCAATTTTTTAGAGTATAATTAACTGGCCTTGAGATGTCAATTAAACTCACAATAACGTCGGGGTTATCTCACAAAAATCGATCTTGTCATGGATTTTAATTTCTGATAGCCTCCATTCCGTATATTATATTGTTCAATTTCTCACTTTTTGCGAGGTCATCAGCATCCAATGAAAGAAAGTCAATCAATGAAGCGGGCAAAAGAGGTCCTGAGGATAGAGGCAGAGAGTATTTTGGGTCTTATCGATAAAGTAAACACCAGCTTTGATAAAGCAGTTAGAATTATTTACAGATCCAAAGGCAGGGTTATCGTAACCGGTATAGGCAAATCAGGATTGATCGGCAAAAAAATTGTCGCCACCCTTACGAGTACGGGCACGCCTGCCATCTTCCTCCACCCCGTAGAAGGCATGCATGGAGATTTAGGCATTGTCACAAAGGATGACGTCATGCTGGCCATTTCAAACAGTGGAGAAACCTATGAGCTCAATATGATCATAGGAAGTGTCAGAAAGATCGGCGCGCACCTCATTTCCTTCACCGGCAACCTCTCCTCAACGCTTGCAAAAGCCAGTCATGTCGTCATCGATGTCGGTGTGGAAAGAGAGGCCTGTCCTTTCGGACTGGCCCCGACTTCAAGCACTACGGCGTGTTTAGCCATGGGAGACGCTCTGGCGGCTGTCCTAATTGAGAAAAGAAAATTTAATGAGAAGGATTTTCATAGATTTCATCCTGCGGGAAATCTGGGACAGCGCCTGAGGGCCAAGGTAAGAGATGTAATGATAACGGGCGCACAGATACCCAAAGTTCGTGCAGGGACGTCAGCCGTGAAGGCAATTGAAGAAATGGACAGAGGCAACAGGGGATTCGTTCTCATCACGGGCAGGGAAAATTCTTTGCAGGGAATTTTGACAGACGGTGATCTGCGACGTTTAGTACGGCGGGGTACGGATTTTAGAAACAAGACTATCGATGATGTAATGACTTTATCACCGAAGACGATCGAGGAAAATGCATCTCTTGCCCGCACCATAGAATATATGCAAAAGGAAGAGATAACTACCCTCGCTGTTGTAAACGGGAAAAACCGCCTCAAAGGATATATACATCTTCACGATATCCTGGGCAGAGGGGGAACTTTGAAGATCTCCGTAGCTTGACCGTGGGGAGCGCCAAGTAAGGCGCCCTGGGCAGACAAGTTCGGCCATACTGACAGAACTTTACAGACAGCCCGGATATAAAATTTAATCAAAATCTGAAGATGCTTAACTGACAGCGACCCGATCATACGGCAGATATTGCAAGAAGAATGAATCCGTATAGCCACTGAAGGAGCCGGAATGTGCGATTCTTTTAAAACTGGTCAGAATGTAGTTATGAATAAAGATTAACCCAATATGGTTAATCATTTGATATCATTGGTAGGCGGTACTGGATTTGAACCAGTGACTTCTACCGTGTGAAGGTAGCACTCTCCCCCTGAGTTAACCGCCCATTAAGTGCCTCCTATATCCTAAAGAAAGGTCATTTTCAAGAGAAAAAGCCACAAGAAAATGTATGCTTTATTCTGTTACGGATCGTGCAGGTCCTGTCATCCGAGCGTTTCAGATTTTATTTCTCTCGCCATTCATTTTTGGTTATAATAACGGCAGGACTGGTGCATAACATTTAGCAAGTGACCAGTGCTGATTTATGGCAATGAAGAAAAAAATGATTCGCTATATTTTATTATTCATAATTCTTCTTGTGGCATTTCTTGCCTACTCCCTGTTGAAAGTAAGGTCTACCCCCTCTGTCTCAGTCAAGAGGCGGGATACAACGCTTATCGGCGATACTCGCAAGTTACACAAGCATGTAAAACATTTAAGCGTCGATATCGGTTCAAGAAGCGTATATGAATATGACAAAATAGAAGCGACAAGAGAGTATATTGTCTCCTGCCTCGAAGCCTTCGGCTATGACCCCAGCCTTCAAACGTACACCTACAGTGGAAGAAAATACAGCAACGTCATCGCTTCAATAAGGGGAGCAAAACTTCCCGATGAATCCGTAATTATCGGAGCTCATTATGATACCGTGTATGGAACACCCGGCGCTGATGACAACGCCAGCGCCGTTGCCACCCTTCTCGAAATTGCCCGGGCTTTGAAAGGCTTCACTCCTGACAGGACGCTAAATTTGATTTTCTTCGTAATTGAAGAACCTCCTGTATTCAGATCCGAACACATGGGAAGTTATGTCTACGCAAAGGAGGCTAAAGCGAGGAATGAAAACATAAAGTCTATGATTTCCCTTGAAATGCTGGGATATTATAGCAATGAAAAGGACGGCCAGACGTTCCCCTTTCCCATGATGAGCCTTATTTATCCATCTACACCCAATTTCATTGCCGTTGTTGGCAATCTAAGTTCGAGAAACCTCGTAAGGAAGATTAAAAATTCCCTGAGGACAGGTTCTCGTATCCCTGTCGAAACTCTGACTGCTTTCAGTTTTGTTCCCGGTGTAGACTTTTCCGACCACCGATCCTTCTGGAAAATGGGGTATCCTGCTGTCATGATAACAGATACCGCTTTTTACAGAAATCCGAATTACCATACAGAAACGGATACCATTGACACGCTGGACTTTGATAATATGTCTGATCTGTTAAGAGGCCTGACACAGGCGGCCAAAGACCTCACAGATTCTTCACTGCCGTAAGGCAAAAAAATCCCCCCATCCCCTTTACAAAGGGGCCCAGGGGGGATTTTGTTTGAGTTCATGCCTTTCAACCAGACAGGCGTTGGTTCAAATCAGGACTGGAATAAATCAGTAGTCATAATCTCCCATATCGGGCGGCATTCCTCCCGGCATAGGCAGCGCCATCTTCTTTTTGGGTTTCTCAGCAACCATGGCTTCCGTGGTCAGGAGCAGCGAAGCTACGGAAGCGGCGTTCTGAAGGGCGAAACGGGATACCTTCGTGGGATCAATAATTCCTGCCTTTGTCATATTCGCATACTTGCCGGTATCGGCATCGAATCCGAAATCATCCTTGCCCGCCTTAACCTTCTCCACAACAACGGAACCTTCATACCCCGCATTTATGGCAATCTGCCTCGTTGGTTCTTCGATAGCCCGTTTAACGATATTCACCCCATACTTTTCATCGTCAGCGACCTTGGCCTTCGCCAGGGCAGGCAAACTCCGCAGATATGCGACTCCACCGCCCGGTACGATGCCTTCCTCAACAGCGGCACGTGTTGCATTCAATGCATCCTCGACGCGCGCCTTTTTTTCTTTCATCTCAAATTCCGTTGCCGCACCGACCTTGATGACCGCAACACCGCCGACTAATTTCGCCAGACGTTCCTGCAATTTTTCCTTGTCGTAAGTCGACGTGGTTTCCTCAATCTGAACCCGAATCTGCTTTACCCTTCCCTCGATGTCGGATTTCTTCCCGCCTCCGTCGATGATGGTCGTGTTATCCTTGTTTATGTTCAGGCGTTTGCATGTTCCCATATCTTTTAAAGTAATATTTTCCAATTTGACGCCGAGGTCTTCTGAAATGACCTTCCCCCCTGTCAAAATGGCTATGTCATCCAGCATGGCTTTTCTTCTGTCGCCAAAACCGGGGGACTTCACCGCCACACATTTCAGGGTGCCGCGGATCTTGTTGACGACGAGCGTTGCCAGGGCCTCACCTTCCACATCCTCCGCAATAATTACGAGAGGCTTGCCCATCTTTGCAATCTGCTCCAATATGGGCAGCATATCCTTCATGTTGCTTATTTTTTTCTCGACAAGCAGAATATTTGGACCTTCCAGGTTAACTTCCATTTTTTCCGGGTCCGTTACAAAATAGGGCGAGATGTAACCCCGATCAAACTGCATCCCTTCAACAACTTCCAGGGTCGTCTCGATTGACTTCGCTTCCTCCACCGTAATGACGCCTTCCTTGCCTACCTTTTCCATCGACTCGGAAATGATCTCGCCGATGGTCGCGTCGTTATTGGCGGAGATTGTGCCAACCTGGGTAATCTCTTTCTTATCCTTTATCGGCTTGGACATCTTCTTCAATTCGTTGACAACAATCTGTACCCCTTTTTCGATGCCCTTCTTGAGTGCCATGGGATTCATCCCGGCAGCTACGAGCTTGGATCCTTCACGGTATATAGCTTCCGCCAGAATGGTAGCTGTCGTGGTGCCGTCTCCCGCCACATCTGAGGTCTTGGAGGCCACCTCCTTCACCATCTGCGCACCCATATTCTCAAATTTGTCCTCCAGTTCGATCTCCTTTGCCACAGTTACTCCGTCTTTGGTAATTGTCGGGGCACCCCAGGATTTTGCGAGGACAACATTGCGTCCCTTCGGCCCAAGCGTCACTTTTACAGCGCCGGCCAGGATTGCCACGCCTTTCATAATCTTTTCGCGGGCAACCGCGTCATATTTGATCTCTTTCGCCGCCATACTTATACCCTCCTTTCATCAACCAATAATGCAAAATATATCATCTTCTTTCATAATGACCTGCTCAACGCCGTCTATCTTGATCTCCGTTCCGGCATACTTGCCAAATAAAATCCGGTTTCCTTGCTTTACCTCCATGGCGATGCGGTTGCCGTCGCGATCCCGTCTTCCGGGGCCCGCAGCGATCACCTTGCCTTCCTGGGGTTTTTCTTTAGCCGTATCGGGGATGATAATGCCCCCGGACGTCTTCTCCTCCGCTTTGATGTGGGAAACCAGCACATAATCATTCAATGGTTTGAATTTCATGATTTCTTAACCTCCTCGCTGATAATGATAAGTGTTATAATTGATGAACTCGTAAAAAGTCAAAAACCATGTCACTCCCGCGGAGGCGGAAGTCCAGAACTATATAATATTACAGGATTCCCGCTTTCGCGGGAATGACAAATAGAGACGAAACCTGACTTTTTAGGAGGGTGTTATAATTAATAGTCACTAAATTGAAATTGTCAAGGCATCGACATGATTTTGTGATTATTTTTCAGATTTTCTCTCCTCCGGATATATAAGAAGCAGATCGCCCGGTTTCACCTGTTTCTTAGACTCCAGATGGTTCCAGATGAGCAGCGCCGGCAGCGGCACGTCAAAATGCGAGGCTATCGAAGAAAGATTCTCACCCTTCTTGACGACATAGACATGTTCTTTGCGCTCTGCCAGCCATTTCTTCACGAGACCTTCATACCTCGCCTGAAATCCCAGAGCGGCGCCCCTGGGAACCATGATGTCATATTTCCCTTTGGCTAAATAATGCCTCCTGATTTCAGTATTCAGATCCTTAATCACCTTGAAGTATGTCCCGGCAGCCTGAGCAACCAGATAAATAGGCGTTTCCTGATCACATACAAGCTCAACACGATCAAACTGCAGGGGCGGATAAATATCTTCCTTTGACAACTTGAATCCATATCTTTCGGGGTTGGATAGAATCTCCTTTGCAGAGATCGCCCGGAGAATATATTGCTGCGTCTCCATGGGAAGATAGAGATAATAGTAATTGTTCGTATTCTGAAGGAGCATTTCCGTTTTCAGACCTTCTTCACCCATATTATAGGCAGCCGCCGCGAGCGTCCACGACCCGAATTTCTCGTGAAGTTTTTTTAGATAATTAATGGCGGCCCTGGTGGACGAAAAAAAATTTCTCCGCTCATCGACGTCTGAGTCAATCTTGAGACCGTACTTTTTCCCCGTCGCTTCCATAAACTGCCAGTTGCCCCTCGCTCCCTTTGATGAAATCAGATGGGACGTAAGCGAACTTTCTATGATAGCCATATATTTAAGGTCCATGGGCATATCATTCTGTTTCAGCATTTCTTCGATATAGGGCATGTAGCGTCCGGAGCGTTTCATCCAGAGGATAACCTGGGGACGATTCCAGATAGTAACCAGAAATTCTTTTTCCAATCGTTCCCGGACTTCCGGATTATCAAGCGGAACAGGCTCTCCGCAAAAATCCAGCGGCCCCGTCGTATTGATCAACGTGATCATCGAAGAGGAAGAAGGCGGCTCAAGAATAGAAGGAAGATCTCCCCGGGCAGGTGTACCCGCGAGCAGCGTCATACAAAAAGCAAATAGAAAAAGCCATGAGCGTCTTTTAAAAAAGCTTGCATGTTCAAAATCTTCCGACATGTTCCTCTCCTTGTCATTTCTTTGGATTAATAATCAATGTATATTATCATATATACCCGCAGTCAAGAACGGTTAGTTTGAGCATCTAATAAACATGGTATGCGATTCTGCGATAAAGGGGTTTACAAACAGGTGTGATTCCTTTAATGTAAAACAAGACAAATCGTAGACATCTCTTGCACCCATACGTTTGTTATACTTTGCAGTCACGTCCTCTAAGACGATTTGCGGAATATTACTATCCCAGCAGTTAAGAAATATGGCCGTTAAACCGAAAGATGCCGCAACGGTGATTATCCTCCGTCAATCACCGAGAGGCCCGGGAGACTTTGAGGTCCTCATGGTCTTGAGACACCTGGACAGCAAATTCGTGCCCGGTTCCTATGTATTTCCCGGAGGCTGTCTGGATCAGGGAGATTATTCACCGGACATAGAGAGCCTCTGCACCGGTATTGACCCGAAGAAGGCGCAAGCCATCCTTCACGATATGTCGTCACCGGAAAAGGCCTTGGGTTCTTGGGTGTCAGGCATCCGAGAGACATTTGAAGAAGTCGGCCTGCTCATGGCCTATCGTGGTGAGAAGACTTTGATGTCTTTTGATTCGGAAGATGTCCGGAACCGGTTCCGTTCTTATCGCAAAAAATTGCAGACCGGAAAAATCACTCTAAAAACCGTTCTCCTGACTGAGGGACTGACGCTCGCCGCAGATCGTCTTCACTATTTTTCCCACTGGATCACCCCCGAATTCCTGCCGCACCGTTATGACGTCAGGTTCTTTATTGCCGAGGCGCCTGCAAACCAGGAAGCCCTCCACGACGGCATTGAATTAACGAGACACGTCTGGATTACCCCGAAGAAAATCCTCGAGGGCTTTCGCCGGAAAGAATTTGATATGGTAGTTCCCACTCTGGTGACAATTGAGGAACTCTCCCGCTACCAGACGATACAGGAAATTATCGCCTCCACGGAGAAGAAGAAAGTCAATTCTATTCTCACCGTCATGATCGAGGAAGGTGGTGAGATTGTCGAGTACTCGCCCGACGGGCGGATTTTCAAAAATATGCCGCCTTCCATAGTGTAAAAGCTCAGGCAATTGATAAGAAGGAATACGGAGTGACATCATGAATGTCACTTCTTCCTATTTATGGGCAATAATTTGGAGAGAGAAACTAAGACCGTTCGCATAATGGTAGAGATGTTTTGCAAACATCACCATCATAGAAGCGAACTCTGTGAAGGGTGCAAAGAGTTATCCGATTATGCCCAGAACAGGATAAGAAAATGCACGTTCGGAGTCAATAAACCCGTTTGCGCCGAATGCACAGTTCACTGCTTCAAGCCGGACAGGCGATCTCAAATAAGAGAGGTGATGCGATTTGCAGGGCCGAGGATGACTTTCAAACATCCGGTGCTTGCAGCTCATCATCTATTCCGCAAATACAGTACGTAGAATGCAGCAGCATCGGCCTAACGCACTAATTTTTCTGTTGCCGCAATAAATCTTCCCCATTTACTTCTGTATTTATAAATCTGATTTCTTACCGAAGCGTCATTTCTACCATGAGTCTTTGTAATAATTCTTTTTTATATCATTTCGACTGCAAGGAGAAATCTTGAGTAATGAACTCTATGACCCAGCTATCATCTGCATACAGGGCGCCGCCGCTATTTGCAAAATACAGGACTGACGCGGGATGGTTTTTTCTCCTATTCAGATGTCTGTTATTTATATCAGAAGTATTAAGAAAATAACACAATGATTACGGGTGAAGCCCTGCAACTTCGACGAGGGTGATGATTTGTGGATTGGATAAAAGGAAGGAAGGGATGAGAAAAAGATCACCGCTAACACCTACCTAAATGATTTTGAAAAACCCTATCGTTGTGAATTACGGTTTGAAAGAAAGAGTAACGGGTGAACTGTGCGGGTACCATAGGTGATCCGTACGAGTGATTTATTAACCTGTGATTGCAATGTATTCTGCAACGGCATGTGCTTTTGGAATAGGTAGGTGATCTTCATTTAAACCTTGGATATGCAATTCAATTGCTTCACGCATTTTTTTCGCAGCCTGATCTTTTGTTTTTCCCGTTGCTATACAACCAGGAAGATCGGGAGAATATGCAGAATAATTTCCATTGGCTTTTTCAATTACTATTAAAAACCTTCGCACACTGTATCCTCTCTATTTTCTATCAGATTTCTTTATTCCGGTCTGTTTGAATACACTATTTAAAGTTCCTGGGGCCAAATCATCACCAGGATGTCCCGCAATTGTTACACGACCCTTCTTCTCATGGTGCTTATACTGTCGATGGCTTCCCTTCTGATACACTTAAAACCAGCCATCCTCCTTAATTATCTTTATCACATCTCTAATCTTCATATCACCATATTTAAACTATCCCATACTTCTATTCAGGTCAAGTTATTACAGGTAAACATTCGGTATCACCGGGAACCGGCTTTATGGGCGATCCGGTGCATGCCGTGGTTAGCTCTCCTTTATTTGAGAAGATCGGATATCTGTTTATCAATTGAAACAAAGCATATCTGTCAAAATTACCGGACGCTTGACAAGGAAGAAGCAAATGCTGGCTCTATTACAAAGAAACAAGAATGCTAATTCAAATATAGGGAGTGCTTTCCTTTATATGCTTATCTATAAGTTCTTCCAGTTTCTTCCTGTTCCAACCCTTGCAAACATCTTTCTTCTCAACAATAAAGGTGGGATATATACGGAAGTGGTGAACCAGGGATTTGTAAATTCCCAGAGGCGATTGTGCATCGATAAGACGGATACGGATCCTATGCTTGTAAAGCTGGTAAAGTTCACATATTAACTCAGAGAGTTTCAAAGAATCTTCTTTTAGGTCAGAAGGGTACTCATCAATATCTTCCACCTTAGACTTCTTGCCCACTCCTGATTCAAGGAAAATGGGCTCACACCGTATACAGTGGCCATACGTAGTAAGAACTTTGCTTACCACTTCTATGGAAACTGGTTTCATATCAATAGCTCCCCAATGGATTCACAAATGCGCCATCCATTGGTGTGAATTGTCGGGCGTCTCGCATCAGAATTAAAGCATTATAGGTCTGCTACCCGTTGCTTTTTTTATTACTCCCATTTCTCTCAATACAGCTGCGATATGAGAAGCATGTCTTGGCGTGAATTGAAGTCTCCTTATTCGATTTTGGTGTGTGATTCTCTTTCGCATCTTTAGATTATAAGTCGCCGGCCACGAAATCGGTTAGATCTTTTTCTCTCAGTATCCGGCGTTTCCATTTTTGGGTGACAGGAAATAGGTAAGGAAGTAACCTGAGGGAATAATAGGGCGGCAGAACCGGCAGACCCACCAGATCGCCGCAGACCACGAGCAAAAAAAGATCTTCCAAATGACCTTTTTCTTTCTTCATTTCAAGGTCCAATTCATGGCGTGTTAAACCGTAAAGAATTTCCTGCGCCACTTTTTTCCAATGCCTGAGGGCCGATGTAAGATAATCCAGTTTCATATTATCCTTTTTTGAAGCTGTCGAGAGGAGCGATTGTTTTTCGTAATAAAATCTCAGAATATCCGGAAACGATAAAGTCCTTTAATTAGCCGATATTGATAACAACTTCTTTTTTTATGGAGGGAGTATAAGAAAAACTGTCTTGTGCGTCAATTGAATTTTGGCCACAAAATACGGGATGCGGTGCCGATGATCGAGAAAGAGATGCGTCGAGACTTCCGTCCTTTTGAGAAATCAATTCACCTTTCGGGTTGTTCATCCGTCACAAAGGCCTTTTGAGTACAATTCAGAGAGACCTCTCCTCACGCCTCTTTTTCACAATACGTTAGGATCACTTATTGATAACGAATTGAAACCCATCATTTTCAGCGACACTGTCGATTTGTTGAATACAGGAAGATGTACACTTTCCTCTTTGTGGAAATTCGGGGGCGCGCTACTTAATTCCAGACTGAATCACCCCAGCGTACAAGAGATAATTGAGTATGGTATCCCCCGAATTAGTGAGCATTAACAACCGTCCCCTCTTTCCTTCCTAATCTTTACTATCATCCAATTCAGCCCGGTCAACGGACATTTCGGGTGATTGCAGCGACCGGGCGGACCTGTCTATATTTTCCGGCGCATCTATATCTGCGCCTGTCGAGGCCCCGAGTTCTTTGAATTTCCGCGCCGTAACCAGAACCCTCTGTTCCAGAGAGCCCACGGCTTTGTTATAAAGTTCCACCGTCTGATCCAGACTTTTTCCCATCTTGAAAAAATGTTCGGCCAATACGCCGATACGATCATACAGGGTCTTGGCTAAACTGCTTATCTCCTCTGCATTTTCCGCGATCTTCTCCTGGCGCCAGCCATAGGCAACCGCCTTCAAGAGTGCGATTAAAGTGGTAGGCGTTGCCAGGATGACACGCTGATCGACGCCGAACTCAATCAAGGCCGGGTCCTGTTCGAGAGCCGCGCTGAAGAAGGTTTCGCCGGGCAGAAACAGCACGGCAAACTCGGGAGTAGGCTTGAATTGATCCCAGTATGTCTTCGTCCCCAGGTTCGTGAGGTGTGTGCGTATCTGCCGCGCGTGTTCTTTCAATTTTACGACACGGTTGGTCTCGTCCTGACATTCCAACGATTCGAGGTAAGCCTGCAGGGGCGCCTTTGCATCCACCACAATGTTCTTCATATTGGGAAGCTTGATGACCATATCCGGACGGAGGCGACCGTCTTCAGTCGTAACGGATTCCTGCTGCAGGAAATCGCAGTATTCAAGCATGCCGGCAATTTCAACAACTCTTTTCAGTTGTATTTCACCCCAGCGCCCCCGCACGGTGGGTGCACGGAGAGCCCGGGCAAGGTTTGTAGTCTCCAGCTGAAGCAGATTCTGGGTAGACGCGAGCGACTTTATCTGCTCCGTAAGGGAAACATAGGAGGTAGTACGCGCATGCTCGATTTCGCTCATCTTGTTATCGACCTTCTCCAGAGACTCTTTCAAGGGTTTAACGAGATCGTCGATGGCCTTTTGCCTTGTCATGAGATCAGTTCTGGCAGATTCCTGATATCTTTCCAGGGTCTCCCTTGCCAGTTCGAGAAAGGATTGATTACTGCTCTTGAGTGCGTCTGAAGACAGCGCCTTGAACGCATCGGACAATTTCTCACGGGCTTCATCGAGGAGGTTGAGTTTTTCTTCTCCCGCCTTTCGTTCCTCTACCAGTCGCGTCTCAAGCTCCGACAGCTTTGCCTTTAGATCCGCATTTTCTGTCTGTATCTCCGCTAACCTCTTTTCCTTGTGCAGAATTGCAGACTCCATCTCAGGTATGCGTGTATTCTTTTCCTCCGCCGCTGAACGTCTGTCCGACTGGAGTTTAATCTCCTCGCGCAGGCCAGTAACCTCTTCCTTTGTCTTATCAAGAGAAGACTGCAACTCCTGCAACTGCACTTCCCTGTTTCTGGCTCTTTCCGTCAGAGTGGCTCCCCTGGATCTCTGCAAGAGATAAAGTCCCAATACTCCCAGACAGGCTCCCATCAGAAAAAAAATAACTTCGGCAAGGTAATTCATAAGGCAGATCCCCAATGCAATGATATTTTGTGCATATGGTCAAAGGTCTAAATATTTAATGACTATTCTTACCATCTCTTGCAATTTATCTCAATGTAAAGGAGGGGCCAAGTCTCATTGAATTTAGCATTGCGGAATCGGAACATATTAAATAGTATATAGTCATGAGACGATGCAGGAAGCAGCGCCGGATGCACAACCGGCGGAATTACACAGCAGGATATATGTGAGATGAAGAATTCAGAAATCGCGAGGGTGTTTCATGATATGGCCGACCTTCTCGAACTGAAGGGGGAAAACATATTTAAGATACGGGCCTACAGGCGGGCTGCCCAGGTTATCGAACACCTCCCCAAAGAGATGGCCATCATGCTGGAACAGGGAGAGGACTTTCAGAAAATACCCGGTGTGGGCGACGCAATAGCAAAGAAAAGCACCGAACTGATAAAGACGGGAAAAGTCGAAGCCTACGAAAGCCTCAAGGACGAGTTTCCCGAAGGCATAACGAGGCTCCTGGAGATTCCCGGTATCGGGCCAAAGACGGCACACCTTCTTTCGTTGGAGTTGAAGATAACGTCCGCCGAACAACTCGAAGAGGCAATAAAGGAGGGAAAGGTCGCCGATCTCTTCCGGATGGGGGACAAGACCGCGCAGAACCTGCTCCACAAGATAGAGGCCATGCGCCGCAAGGATCAGCGGATCCCTATCGGTCAAGCACTGCCCATTGTCGAAGACATCTTGAGTAGTCTCAGCAGCCTTCCGGGAGTGAAAAATATGACTTCTGCGGGGAGCCTCCGGCGTTTCCGGGAAACAGTCGGAGACATAGATATCATGGGAACCGCCGACAATCCGGAGAAGGTAATCAATGAATTTGTCGCTCTCCCTGTGGTTAAGGAAGTCCTGGCCAAAGGGCCAACCAAGGCGAGTGTTATCATCGCACCGGGTCTCCAGGCGGATTTAAGAATGGTGGAGCATGACTCCTTCGGATCACTTCTTCAATATTTCACAGGCAGCAAGGAGCACAATATCGCCCTGCGAACGAAGTATCAGAAGAAGGGACTCAAGCTCAGCGAATACGGAATCACGGACGTCGCCCATGACAGGCTGGAAAAATTTGCCACGGAAGAGGCCTTCTACAAGCGCCTGGGAATGCAATATATTCCCCCGGAAATCAGGGAAGACCAGAGAGAAATCGAATTGTCGGAAGAACACGCAATCCCCCGTCTCATCGATCTCCGGGACATTAAGGGAGACTTTCATGCGCACTCAGACTGGAGCGACGGCAATAATACCATCGAAGAGATGGCCCTGGCTGCAAAGAATGAAGGCTACAAGTACATAGCCATCACCGATCATTCCAAAGGACTCGGCATAGCGCATGGCTTGACGGAAGAACGTTTAAGAAAGCAGATTGAGGAAATTCGCCGGCTCAATCAGAAATTCAAGGGCTTTCGTATTCTCTCCGGCATGGAGGTCGATATAAGAGCCGACGGTTCAATCGATATGCCTGACCACATGTTAGCGGAGCTTGATTGCGTCGTCGGCGCCGTTCACTCATCTTTCAATCAGAGCGAGGAGCGGATCACCCGGCGCATTATAAAGGCGATTGAAAACGCTCACATTGATATCATTGCGCACCCGACGAGCCGCCTCATAGGAGAGCGGGAGCCGACAGCCGTCGATATGGAAGCCGTTTTCAAAGCAGCAGTAAAATATAAGAAGGCACTGGAGATCAATGCCATGCCGAGCCGCCTCGACCTCAAGGACATCTACATCCACCGCGCCCGGGAGCTGAGCGTCATGCTCGCCATCGGAACAGATTCCCACATCGCGGGCCAGTTGAAACTGATGCGCTTCGGTATCGGTATCGCCCGCCGCGGCTGGTGCGAGCCCAAGCATATACTCAACTGCCTCTCTCTCGAAAAAGTTCTGGCTTTCTTCAAAAGGTAAGTGGGAGAAATTGACTATGTTCTTTCTTCTGAAAAGCGTTCGCAAATATAGCGTCTGTTTCTTCCCATTGACTTACCGCACTCATTTCTCTTATACTCATATTGGGCTGGTATAATGCTTGTACTACAATGAAAACTCTCTTAAAGACATCATGATTTCAAGGCGTGAGTTTTTAACAACTGTTGGCAGAGTGGCCCCCATCATTGGCGGCGCGGGCATCATTCTGTCCGATCCTCTCTGGCAGGGGTTTTTGTCAGGCGGTGTCTCGGGCCTTGCCCTCGCAGGCAATTCCATAGATGAGATGGTGCGGTCAGCCCCCAGGGCGCGTTACTGGACTTCCCTTCACAAAGACAACGCCGTCAGATGTTTCCTCTGCCCCCATAACTGTATCATCGGTGATGGCGAGCGGGGCAAATGCCGCACGCGCGTGAATGTTAAGGGAGGGTTGCGGAGCCTCGTTTATGGCCGTCCGGTGAGCATACATGTCGATCCGATAGAGAAGAAACCTTTTTATCACTTTCTCCCGGGGGCCGAGGCATATTCCCTGGCTACCGCCGGCTGCCCGCTTCAGTGCAAGTGCTGTCAAAACTGGGAAATTTCGCAGGCCCGTCCGGAGGATTATCAGGTTCCCTATACGCCGCCGGAGAAGATCGCCAGATCTGCATCCACCAGCAAGGCTCGCGTCATAGCCTTTACCTATAATGAGCCAACGGTCTTTGCCGAATACATGATAGACATCGCACGGGATGCAAAGAAACAAGGCCTCCGTTCCGTATTGATAAGCTGCGGCTTCGTAAATGAGGCGCCTCTTGCGGAAATGTGCAGGGTTCTCGACGCCATCAAGATAGACCTGAAGGGCTACAGCGAAGATTTTTATCGCAACGTATGCGGCGCGGAACTGAAACCTGTGCTTAAGAGCATCAAACAGATTGCCAAGAGCCGTGCCCATCTGGAAATCGTTAACCTCGTAGTCCCCACGTTAAACGATTCCGACAAGATGCTACTGGAACTGATTAACTGGGTCTTGGGAGAATTCGGTCCCGATGTGCCCCTGCACTTCTCCCGTTTCCATCCCGCCTACCAGATGCTCAATCTCCCTCCCACACCCGTAGCCACTCTGGAGCGGGCCCGTGACATGGCCATAAGCAGAGGCATTAACTATCCCTATGTGGGGAATGTACCGAGTCATCCGGGGGATAACACCTATTGCCCAAGCTGCAAGAAAGTCCTGATACAAAGGCGCGGATTTTTTGTCACAGAGATGAATATAAAGAATGGGCGCTGCAAATTCTGCAGCCGGAAAATCGCAGGCGTTTGGGTATAGAAAGAGGTCATGAAAAATGAAAATACTGAGATGGTGTACTATACTGTTCATGATTGGTCTCGGTTTTGCTCTCGCTTGTCAGGCAAACAAAGTGCCGGACGCTGACGTTCGTGAACCTGCAGTGGCGGGAAAGTTCTATCCCAACTCCGCATCCACACTGAAGCTGGCCATTGAAAAATTCCTTCAGGACGCGGTACCGGCCAAAGCCAAAGGGACTGTGGCCATTATCGTCCCCCATGCGGGCTATAGCTATTCAGGCCAGATATGCGCCGACGCCTTCAAGCAGGTTAAGGACAAGCGGTATGACGTAATCGTCATCTTGGGAACAAATCACACAAACCCGGGGTTTGAAAAAATTTCTCTCTATCCGGGCGGTGGATTCAGAACACCCCTCGGCATCGCCCCGATAGACAGAGAAGTCGTATCCCAACTGTTGGCGGCAGATCCCGGCGATTGTGTGTTAGATAAATCACTCCATGCGCGTGAACACTCCGTTGAAGTGATAGTACCGTTTGTCCAGGTCGTCTTTCCTGAGGCGAAGATTGTTCCTGTTGTCGTCGGCTCGCCGGATGTAAACATGTGCACCCGCTTCGGCCAGGCCTTAGCAAAGGTGCTGAAGAACAAACGCGCATTGATTGTCGCCAGTTCCGACCTTTCACATTATCCGGCAGCGGAGGATGCAATCGCCGTAGACAGGGAAACTCTCAAGGCGATTACGAAACTTGACCCCGCCTCATTTCACTCAGTTATTCAATCGCAGATGAATAGGCGCATTTCTAAACTCCACACCTGCGCCTGCGGAGAGGCCCCCATCATGGCAGCCATGGCAGCCGCAAAATCTTTGGGCGCCACCCGTGGCGTAGTTATCAGCTATGCCAACTCGGGAGATGTTTCCATCGGTGATCGGTCGGAGGTTGTCGGCTACGGTGCTGTTGTGCTCACCAAGAACGGTAACGAGAAGAACACAAGCAAGGGAGATGTCCCCGCCCCTTCCCCTCTTTCCGGTTCGCTTAGCACCTCCGACAAAAAAGCCCTGCTTGTCTTTGCGAGGGAAACCATATCCAGAATATTTTCGACTGATACGGTTCCCCTGGCCAGGGGTTTCAGTGCGAATCTCCAACAGCCACGGGGCGTTTTTGTAACTCTCAAGAAAAAAAATGAGCTCCGCGGTTGCGTTGGCCGGATAATAGGAGATGAACCACTCGGGAAACTCACGGGCGCCATGGCGCTGCAGGCAGCTTTTAATGACGGGCGGTTCAGGCCGGTGACTGCCGATGAACTCCGTGAAATAGAAATTGAAATATCCGTGCTGACACCCTTGAGAGAGATGTCCGGCGCCGCGGAAATCGTCGTCGGGCGGGACGGTGTTGTGCTCGTTAAAGATGGGCATTCGGCAGTCTTCCTTCCCCAGGTGGCCACAGAACAGAAATGGAACCGTGAAGAAATGCTGGATAACCTCTGTGCAAAAGCGGGGCTCCCGCCGGGAAGCTGGAAACAGGGAGTGCAGTTGTCAACCTTCCAGGCAGTGGTGTTCAGCGAGGCAGACTTCAAATAATCTCCATGATCATCTCACTTTTTTCCATCGGACTTATATCCATTCTGGGACAGGTTGTACTCCTTAGGGAATTAAACGTCTCCTTCTATGGAGTCGAGCTGATTTACCTCTTAGCCCTCGGCATCTGGCTCTTCTTTACAGCCATAGGGGCGCTTGTCGGCCGCCGCACTGATTTCCCATCAGGTAAAGCCCTGGCGCTGCTTTTTATTATCTTCGGCATCACTCTTCCCCTGGATATCGTATTCATCCGCGGGAGCCGTCTCCTCTTCGGTGGCGTACCGGGTGCATACCTTACCTTTCTCCAGCAATTTACGATTGTGGTCATTTCACTCATGCCTGCGGGGATACTGTCCGGTATTTTATTCCAGTTCACTGCAAAGTTATATGTCTCGCAGGGGAGAACCGTAGCCATTGCCTATGCCATCGAAAGTCTTGGCGGGTTGGTCGGCGGCCTGGCTGCAACCTTTTTCCTCAAATGGGGAATACAGAACTTTGCCATCGCCTTTGTATGTGCCTTTGCCTCAGTCATCAGTCCCCTTGTCTTTTTGAGACCAAAGAGGACATCCCCACTGCAATGGACGGCAGCAGTTTTGGCATGTATCCTTCTCTTGCTCATCTGGAAGGCACCTCCCATCGATCATCTAATGGTAGCCTGGAACCATCCGAATTTACTCGAGAGCAAAGATTCTCCATATGGCAGAATCACAGTGGCCCAATCGCATGGGCAATTATCCGTTTTCGAAAATGACGCCCTGGCATTTGAGACTGAAGGAACGGAAGCTGAATACTTCAGCCATCTGGCGGCCCTCCAGCATGCGAACCCTGAGCAAGTCCTGATCTTAGGCGGAGGCGTTGAAGGGATAGTCAGAGAGGTGCAGCAATACAAACCAAAGAGAATCGATTACGTCGAACTAAACCCCGTCATGCTTGAGCTGGTCACACGACATCTTCCCCCTGACATTCAGAAATCCATCAGGGAACCGAATGTCCGTATTACCCTTGCCGATCCCCGCCGTTTTCTCAAGGACAGCGGCCGATACGATCTCATACTGGTCGGTATGCCGGAACCGACGTCAGGCCAGGCAAACCGTTTTTATACAAAGGAGTTTTTCGAACTGTGCGCAGCAAAACTGAATCACGGAGGTATTCTCGCCTTCCGGCTCCGGTCGGCTGAAAACCTCTGGACACTGCCGTTGACGCGGCGCACGGCGAGCATCTATCGCGCCCTGGAGACTGTTTTTCCTGAGATACTTTTTCTTCCGGGACAAACGAATGTTGTCACCGCCTCCCGCGAACCATTGCCTCGGACACCGGAAATCATGTCCAGGCGTCTACAAGATCGGAAAATTGCAACGCGGCTGATTTCACCGAATTACATCAGATATCTTTTTACAAATGACAGGTTTTTTGAAATCAGAAATCTGCTCCGGACAGAGGCTGCACCTGCAAACACCGATGTCAGACCCGTCTGCTACCAGTATGCCTTCACGATCTGGTTGTCAAAGTTCTTCCCCGGCATTGCCCTTATCGATTTTTCTTCCATTCTGGACAAAGCCGCTGCAAGGCCTGCCCTGCCGCTCCTGCTATGGATAAGCCTGCCTCTTTTATTTCTGCTCTCCCGCTTCGTGCCGGCCTGCCGCCGTGTGTTGCTGGTCGCTATCGCAGGCTTTCTCGGCATGGTTCTGGAAACAATCCTCATTCTCTATTACCAGGTAAAATACGGAGTCCTCTATCAGGATATCGGGCTGTTGCTCATGAGCTTCATGGCGGGGCTTGCTCTGGGCGCAATGATCATCGATATGCTGATGGCCAGGTTTGCCAATCGGCAAAGATTGATCAGATGGTATGCCGTTGCGCTCCTCGTCGGATTTTGCTTCCTGTGTGTTGTTGCAGCAACTCGCATAACAATGAGCGCCGCAACGGGTTTGGTACAGACTTCAGCGCTCCTTATGGCAGCGGGATTTCTTGTTGCCGGTATTTTTGCATACGCGAGCCTTTACGAAATAGAAGACCAACAAAGTGTAATCTCACCCCTCTACGCGGCGGACCTGCTTGGTGGATCCGTTGGCTCTCTTCTTGGCAGCCTTATTTTGATTCCGGTACTGGGTCTCGATGTCACAACACGGGGGATGCTTCTGCTTGCCGCTTTTTCTCTCCTCCTTGTCTGATGTTAATCGTGATGTTAATCGTTTGACACATGGAATCTATTTTTCTATAATCCCATTGAAATATTTTCATTACGGCAGGAGGAAAAACTCGATGGCACAGATTACGGGTGGGCAACTGGTAGCGAAGACCCTGAAGCAGATAGGTGTGACAACAATATTCACTCTTTCCGGCGGCCACATTATCGATATCTATAATGGCTGCGTGGATGAGGGGATCAGGGTCATCGACGTGAGGCATGAGCAAACGGCAGCCCACGCCGCTGAAGCCTGGACCAGGCTTACGGGCGTTCCAGGTGTGGCTGTCGTAACGGCCGGTCCCGGCGTGACCGATGCTATAACCGGTATAGCCAATGCCTTCCGCAACCAGGTACCCATGCTCGTTATCGGCGGGCAGGCCCCGCGGAGCCAGCTTCTAAAAGGTGGGTTGCAGGAGCTGGATCATGTTTCGCTTACGAAGCCCATAACCAAACTGTCCATCTCTATTTCCGATACGGAACGCATTCCCGAATTAATCACCTCTGCATTGAGAGAGGCGTATAGTGGCCGGCCGGGACCGTCCTTTGTCGAAATTCCCATAGACGTGCTGGATACTGCTGTGGACTTGGATACGGTCACCTTCCCTTCATACATCCGCTCGCAGGGACGTCAATACGGTGACCCAGCTCTCATCGAACAAGCGGCAGAGCTGCTGGAAAAGGCCGAGCGTCCGGCCATCATTGCGGGCACGCAGGCATGGTATTGCCGCGCCGACGACGAGCTTTCGTCATTTGTGGAAAAGGCCTGCATCCCCACTTATCTCAACGGCGCTGCGAGGGGCTGCCTTTCCGGAGATTGTCCCTTTTTTATGGTCCGCTCGCGAAGACACGCCCTTTCCAAGGCCGATGTGGTAATGGTTATAGGCACGCCCTTTGATTTCAGACTGGCATACGGCAAACGCATTTCCGCAGATGCAAAGGTAATTCAAGTCGATTTAGACTATAGTGAACTGGGACACAACAGGGAAATCCATATCGGCATTCAAGGCGACATAAAGGCGGTACTCACGCAACTTACTGAAGCATTTACAGCTCCTCGGCACAGCGAAGAATGGCTTGAGGAACTATGCCGCATCGAAGAGAATTTGCTGGAAAAGGACAGGCCGTACCTTGAATCCAATACTGTGCCCATCCATCCTCTGCGCCTCGCCAGCGAGATTAAGGCATTCATGCTGGAAGACACAATCTTTATCGCCGACGGCGGGGATGTAGTAACAATGTCGGCCAGCGTCGTCACCCCGTGCATACCGGGTCGCTGGCTCGATCCTGGCCCCTTAGGCACCCTGGGCGTGGGAACACCGTTTGCCATAGCCGCCAAAGCGGCCATGCCTGATACGGAGGTTATTGTCCTGTTCGGTGACGGGGCCTTCGGACTGACGGGCTTTGACTACGATACACTCATCCGCTTCAATATGCCGGTAATCGGTATCGTGGCGAACAACGCCGCATGGAATCAGGTGCGCTATGGGCAAACGGAAAGATACGGCCAGGTCCGGGGCGACGTGGCGAATATACTCAGCCCCCTCAGGTATGACCGCGTGGTGGAGGCCATGGGCGGGTACGGCGAGCATGTCACCGAACCTTCCCAGATCCGCCCTGCCCTTGAGCGGGCCAGGCGTTCCGGAAAGCCAGCCCTGATAAATGTCATGGTGGACCCCAATGTATTCAGTTCGGGAACGATGACACAATCCATGTTCAAGTAATGGATGACAAAGGCTTGATAAAGGCATGAATAATATAATTAAAGGAAATTCCAGAAGAAAGGGAATGGAGATAATCACCTTCATCCTTGTTCTATCGGCTTTTCTAATTTATTTCCCCTTCACTTCAGCGGCCGAGATGTACAAATGGGTTGATGACAAAGGAGAAATGCATATCTCAGATTCGCCGCCACCTGCGGTTAAATCGCCTGGAGACATAAAAGTTTACAACGACAGTCCGGAGGACAGCCTCGATACACCGCCAGCATCAGTCAGAAAAAAGGAAGAGTTAAGACCCTCCGTCGAAAGGAAGAAGAAAACTGAGGTAGTGCTGTATACCACCAGTTGGTGCCCATATTGCCGCAAGGCGCGCGATTACCTTCGGTCACGGGGAATTGATTTTATCGAGTATGACATAGAGAAGGATAAAGAAGCAGCAATCCGCAAAAAACAGCTGGACAATAGAGGCGGTGTTCCCTTTGCCATTATCAACGGCCGCTCCATCAGCGGGTTTTCAGCATCAGCTTATGAAAGGGCGCTGCAAGAATAGATTGGATTTAAGGTTCATCCGATTCATGCGTACTTTTGAGTTGATAATCTGTTGCATTGGGCCGTTATTGACAACAGGAAGAAGCAGTGTGTCCGCACATGGGCGATAGGGAGTCTTTGTCAGGAATAACGAAGAACTAACCAGTTGCATCGAAATGCCACCGATTTTCATTTTCAGCGAATTCTGTTGACTGCTCAGTGGACGAATTCATACGGGTCAGATGTCAGCACGAATTGACAGTTGCTTGGCGCAGACATTCCGGTAGCTGATCTGAAATAGCAGTCGAGTCCAATTTGAGAATGCGTCTTGTCAATTGAATGGAATCCGAGCTGTTTCATCTCCTGATATGCCTGCTCGCCGGGCATACCTTCTATGAGATGCCTGTATAAGCCTATCACGAAACCAGTACGATCCTCGCCGTCACGATCATGGACGTAAAGGGGGTAGTAACTCGGGTCTTTGAGAATCGCTATGATTTGATTCACGCGCTCATCCGAGGGTTTAAAGATTGAATCCGGAAGTTTCATAGATATGAATGTAACCCCGTTTTTATCAGCGGCTTTACGTTCGGTTTCTATTATCCTACCATTTGTTTCGAGGTTGAGAATAGTTTTGATATGGAGCTCATCATGAAGAATTTTTACGCCTTTATCCAATTTCTCCTGTAGCTGATATGTCCACTGTGCCGGGTGTCCGATTTGTCCAACGATTGGAACTGCTCCTCGATAAAGACCATACTTTAGAGGGTCAGGTGCGTTACCGGGTCCAGGTTTACCAATAGAAACTAAGTGGAAATGTTCAATGACTTTAGCGACTTCCGCTACTTGATGATCTACGCGAGGATCTTTTGCATCGTTGAGGGTGGAATAAGAAATATTGGAACAAGCATTCAGTGTCACGAAAGGGAAAAACAAAAAGATGCATGCACAAATAAAATACCTCATTTCAAATTATCTCCTCTCTCATGTGGTTAAATGAATCTATATAATGATGACTCCGATGGGGCTACCGCGTTCTCTTAAATGAATAACGGGGTTTCAGTAATCGGTTCATGGCATCATCCTTACAAAAAGGTTTAGATAATTTGTTAACCAATTGACGATGCCTTATTCAAATATGTCCCTCCTTGTGACCTTGCTTAATTGAAAAGTCAAGGAAATGTTTTGTTGATAACCATCTGAAATAATATATATCTGTTAAATTTACAGGATGCTCGATTACAGGAAGTATACATCAACCAGATGAACCGGATTTAATTCTGAATATCAACCGCCCATCTGTCGTATCGCAGAAGGAGCAGCAAGCCAGGAAGAGCTAAAGCAGTACAAATTACAAAGAACATCACCCAGCCCACGGCGTCGGCGAGATATCCTGTCGGCGCCCCCGTCACGTTGCGGCCCACGGCCATAAGACTGCTAAGTAAGGCATACTGGGTCGCAGTAAACTTCCTGTTACACAAGCCCATGAGGAATGCCGTATATGCCGCCGTCCCCATGCCGCCGCAGAAATTCTCAATCCCGATAACGACAGCCAGTGCCCATATCTCGCGGCCTGTAAATGCCAGCAGAATAAAAGCCAGGATAGATACCCCCTGCAGCACCCCAAAGACAAAGAGAGACCTCTTCAGGGGCCACCTGGACATGATGGCGCCTCCCATAAGCGCCCCCACGATCGTCGCCGCCATACCGAAGCCCTTGTAAATGGTCCCCAGCTCTGTTCGCGAAAAGCCCACGTACTTCAGGATATACGGCGTCGTCATCTGGGCTGCGGCAATATCCCCCAGCTTGTAAAGGATGATAAAAAGGAGAATCTCCAGAGAACCGGGCCTTCTGAAGAATTCTATGAAGGGTGAGACAGCTGCTTCATAGAGATTTTTCGGAGGTTCGACCGTCTCGCCCGTCAAAGTAATCTTGAGAGGCTCGGGCGCGACCAGCGTGGCAATGCAGCCGATAACCATGGAAAGACCCATGATACAATAAACCATTTTCCAGGACACGTAATCAGAGAGTATTAGGGCCAGAGCGCCGCTCACCAGAAGGGCGATCCTGTAGCCCATGATCCATACGCCGACTCCTGCACCCCGCTCTTCAGGCTTCAGGTACTCCGTCCGGTACGCGTCGAGCACGATATCCTGGCTCGCGCTGAAAAAGGCGAGGCTAAGCGCTACGGCGGCTACGAGCAGGGGCATGGAAGCAGGGTTGAAAAACCCCAGTGCGGAAATCGTGAAGATGAGCGCAAGTTGCGTGATGAGCATCCATCCCCGCCTCCTCCCCAGGAAGGGCGGCACGAACCTGTCCATCAGCGGCGACCACAGGAACTTGAAGGCGTAAGGCAACCCTACGAGAGAATACAATCCGATGGTTTTTATATCGACTCCCTCTGCCACCATCCAAGCGGAAAGGGTGGAACCCGTGAGCGCGAGAGGCATGCCGGAGGCAAATCCGAGTATGAACATGAGGAGCATTTTCCCGCTCAAATAGACCTTGAACCAGTTGAAAGGGTTTCGCTCCATCGTTCAATCACTGATAAGTTTCAAAGGAATTACTTTTTCCGGGCCGCCTCAACCAGGGCTCGAAAGATATTCTGTTGCGGTTCTTCATCCTGCATCTGTTCCGGATGCCACTGGACCCCCAGGATGAGTCTGCCGGAGAGGGCCCAGGGCGAGCCTTCCGAGGGCTCGATCGCTTCGATAACACCGTCCGGCGACCAGGCGGAGGCGTAGAGATCTGCGCCGATCTTCTGAGGATGGACAGCCTGATGGTGACTGGAATTTGTCATGAGCAAGCCGCCCGCGGGCATATTCACGGCCCGGGCAGCGAGGCTGCTCTTCTCAAGGTGCACGGGATGGCGGAAATTCAGGTCTTCATCACCCCTCTCCTTCCTTGAGTGCGGAATGTAGGAACTGCCCGCGGGGACATCCCATTCTGTTCTGATATCCTGTATCAGCGCGCCCCCCTGCGCTATACTGATCAGCTGATGGCCGCCACAGATACCGAGGATCGGCAAGGCAGTTTTATGCAGTGCCCATTTCGCCATCTCCAGGTCAAAGCGGTCACGGCGTTTCGGCATCAGTTCATCTTCCGGCTGCGTATGCCCCCCGAAGTGATCCGGCCAGTAGTCATCGCCTCCGATGAGGACTATACCGTCAATAATAGGCATGAGAGCGTGTATCGTAGTGAAATTTTCACAGGGCGGGAGGCAAAGCGGCACGCCGCCGGCGCCTGCCACGGCATCCACGTAGCTGATGGGAACCAGAAGCCCGTATTTTTCATATTTGTCTATGATATCCATAGACATGTTGAGCCCGATTATTGGACGCCTGATCATGCGGTTTCTCTCTTCCTCTGCATCAAGAAATGTTCCATCAATGCCGCGCCACTATAAGGTAAATGGACATGTGTGTCAACTGCCCTATATTTGTCTCAATGACGCTTTCCCTTTGACATATAACCAGCTTTCCCATATATTTACTCAACGAAAGCATATTTCGTAACCAAAAATCAAGAAAGGTGAGGAGCTTCTTATGAAAGTAAGCATTGACAAGGATCTTTGTACAGGATGCGGATTATGTGCCGATACTGCCCCGGACGTTTTCGAGCTGGTGGACGATATGGCCTCTGTAAAGGTGGCAACAGTAAAAAAGTCGCTGTATGATGCCGTGAGGGAAGCGGCGGACGATTGTCCGACGGAAGCAATCATCATAGAAGAGTAGAAGTCATGGTACATTATGAAGAATTAGGATTGGTAAATACCAGAGATTTGTTCAAAAGGGCCATGCACGGCGGCTATGCCATACCTGCATTTAACTTCAACAACCTGGAGCAACTGCAGGCTATAGTAGCTGCCAGCGTCGAAACGAAATCACCGGTTATTCTGCAGGTCTCAAAAGGCGCCCGTCAATATGCAAATCAGACCCTGCTCCAATACATGGCCAAAGGAGCCGTGGAAGTGGCAAGGGAGATGGGTTATGCAATCCCCATAGCCCTCCATCTGGATCACGGCGATTCCTTTGACCTCGCGAAATCCTGCATTGAAACCGGCTTCTCCTCGGTAATGATCGACGGGTCCCATTTGCCTTACGAAGAAAACATAGGACTTACCACACGGGTTGTTGAATTGTCCCATAGTTACAATGTGACGGTTGAAGGGGAATTAGGTGTGCTCGCAGGTGTTGAAGACGCGGTTTCATCAGAGCAGAGCCATTACACCAAACCGGAAGAAGTGGAAGACTTTGTGAAGCGCACGGGTGTCGATTCTCTGGCAATATCCATCGGAACCTCCCACGGCGCATTCAAATTCAAGGTCAAACCCGGCGAGACCCCGCCGCCGCTCCGGTTTGACATACTTCACGAAGTGGAAAGGCGCATACCGGGTTTCCCGATAGTTCTGCACGGCGCCTCTTCCATACCGCAAAATATAGTTGATGAGATCAATAAATACGGAGGCAAGCTCGATGATACCGCGGGGATTTCTGAAGACCAGCTGCGCAGGGCGGCGAAGTCCGCCGTATGCAAGATAAACATTGACTCTGACGGAAGATTAGCCATGACAGCGGCGATCAGAAAGGTCTTTTATGAAAAACCGGACGAATTCGACCCGAGAAAATATCTCGGTCCCGCCCGTGATGCATTGAAGGAACTCTACAAACACAAGATCATCAATGTTTTGGGAAGTGACGGCAAGGCCTGACACTTTCACTGTCGTAGAAATAAGACAGAAAATTTATGCGCCACAAGACGGGGGCCAGCAATGATAAAAGTTACGCCTGATAAGCTCCAACCGGGAATGCGGCTTGCCAGGCCAGTCATGAACAAGGCCGGTATGGCGCTCCTCGGTGAAGGCACAGAACTTGCGGAATCGAGATTACTGCAGGAGCCATAGAATATTTACGCAGATGAGGGACTGTCAATGCCGGGAGTTTTTGAAATCTCTGTAACAACCGAATTTTCCGCTGCCCACTCCCTGCAAGGTTATCCGGGCAACTGCTCGCAGGTGCATGGACATAACTGGACAGTGGAAGTTTTTGTCAGATGCCGGGCTTTGAATGACATAGGCATCGGCATTGATTTCCGAGAAGTGAAGCGGGCCATAAAAGAATCCATAGAGAATCTTGATCGCTCCTGTCTGAATGAACATCCAGCATTCGAACACACAAATCCATCTTCCGAGAATATCGCCAGGTTTTTATACAAAGAACTCGGCGTGAGAATCAATTCGGAGAACGCAAAGATTTCCAGGGTGAAGGTCTCCGAGACGCCGAACACGGGGGCATATTACTGGGAGGAATAGTTGCTGAAGGTAAATGAGATTTTCTACAGCATCCAGGGCGAATCTTCCTATGCCGGACTGCCCTGCGTTTTTGTCAGGCTCACCGGATGCAACCTCAGGTGTTCATATTGCGACACCCGGTATGCATATGAGGAAGGCGAAGATCTCGAGATTGGAGAGATCATCAACAGGATAACACCCCACCGGTGCAGGCTGGTTGAAATTACGGGCGGCGAGCCCCTAATGCAGAAGGACACGCCTCTTCTTATACAAAGGTTACTCGATTCAGGCTTCGAGGTGCTCCTGGAAACCAACGGCAGCATGGACATAAGCGTAATCGACAACCGCTGCGTAAAGATCTTAGACATCAAGTGCCCCTCAAGCGGAGAGGCAAGAAAAAACGATCTGGAAAATCTCAAAAGGATCCAACCGAAAGACGAAATCAAGTTTGCCATAGGAAGCAGGGAGGACTACGATTACGCGAAAAACATCCTGTCTTTCATAAACAGAGCCAAGGGAAATAACAAGCCGCCTCTATTTTCGCCTGTTTACGGAAAAATGAACCCGGAACTTCTGGCACAATGGATACTGGCGGATCATCTCGATGTGAGAATGCAGATTCAGCTCCACAAAATCATCTGGAACTCTGAAACGAGGGGGGTTTAGAAAAAGAAGCTTTATGACCCATCACAAGAAGGCCATCGTTCTTTCCAGCGGCGGAATCGACTCTACTACAGCAATGGCTTTGGCCAAATCGGAAGGTTACGAGATTTACAGTCTGAGTTTTTTTTACGGCCAGCGCCATTCTCTGGAGCTGGAAGCGGCAAAGAATGTCGCCGGATTCCTCGGCGCCAAGAAGCACCTCGTCGTCAATATCGATTTGAGAGCGTTCGGGGGCTCGGCCCTCACCGATGATATAGAAGTGCCCAAAGGCCGCGACGAAAGCGACATGCAGCGAAGCATTCCTGTCACCTATGTGCCCGCCAGAAACACCATCTTTCTTTCCTACGCACTGGCGTGGGCGGAGATTTTGGGAGTGTCGGACATATTCATCGGCGTGAACGCTATCGATTACAGCGGTTATCCTGACTGCCGGCCCGAATATATTGCGGCGTTCGAGAATATGGCCAATCTCGCAACCAAGACCGGGGTGGAGGGCAAGACCAGAGTCAGAATAAGAACACCTCTTATCCACATGTCAAAAGCGGATATCATCAGGCGCGGGATCGAACTGGGCGTTGACTACGGTATTACCCACAGTTGCTACGATCCTTCACCGGACGGAAAGGCATGCGGCCAGTGTGACAGCTGCCTATTGAGAAAAAAAGGGTTCAGTGAGGCTTGCATTTCTGACCCCACAATATATATCGCCTGAGAATCATTATGGCGCAAAAAAGCCGTGGTATCGGAACCACGGCTTTTTTCTTTACAGCCCGACCGGCGAAAAGCTATAGCATCTCAAAGATGCCCGCTGCACCCATTCCGCCCGCGATACACATGGACACTATGCCTCTTTTTGCCTTCCGCCTCTTCAATTCATAAAGGAGCTGTGCGGTCAGCTTGCCGCCTGTGGCTCCGAGGGGATGCCCGAGGGCAATGGCGCCGCCGTTAGGATTGATGTCACCGGCGGCCAGCCTGTCTTCGATACCTACAACCTTTATTGAATAGAGTGCCTGGCAAGCGAAGGCTTCATTAATTTCGAACACATCAATGTCTCTTGTTGTTAATCCGGCCAATTTAAGAACCTTTGGTATCGCAAGGGCCGGTCCTATGCCCATCTCTTCCGGTTTACAGCCGGCAACAGCATAATGGGTAAGCCTCGCAAAGGGCTTCAATCCGGACGACCTGGCCTTTTCTTCGCTCATTAACAGAGTAAACCCCGCTCCGTCAGTCATCTGAGATGAATTGCCGGCAGTCACCGAGCCTCCCTGCTTGAAAGGCGACTTCAATCGTCCCAGATCTTCCATCGTAGTCGGCCATCTGACACCATCATCCATGTCGAATACGAGTTGTTCCCTGACCCTCTTCCCGCTCTTTGATTTAGCATATCGATAGGCCGTAATCGGTATGATCTCATCTTTAAACTTCCCTGCCTTTATTGCCTCGTATGCCTTGCGGTTGCTCTCCATACCGAACCTGTCCTGATCCTCGCGGGACACCTTGTAATTGGCGGCAACGTTCTCGGCGGTGATACCCATGGATACGTAGACGTTCGGCAGATCTCCCCAGTCCGGATGAGGACGGTATACGTTCCCTCCCATAGGGACGTGGGACATGCTCTCGCAGCCACCGGCGATGATCACAGACGACCAGCCCGCCCGGATCTTCGCTGTGGCATCGGCAATCGCCTGCACCCCTGAAGAACAGAAACGGTTAATCGTCATGGCGGAGACGGTTACCGGAATGCCTGCCCCCATCGCTATGACCATAGCCAGGTTCATGCCCTGCTCGGCTTCGGGAAAAGCGCATCCGACAATGACGTCGTCCACGTCTTCAAGCTTCAGCGCGGGAACCCTCGCTATGAGGCCCTTCATCACCTGTATACCTATTTCATCACCCCGGGTATACGCGAGACCGCCTCTCCTGTAGCGACCGCCCGGACTTCTCACAGATTCAACGATAACAGCATCACTCATAATATTCCTCCTTCATTAACGAAGCCGTCCATCTCAACCCCGTTTCAGATTATTTAAGATGTCCTCTCCAATCAGTTGCGTAAAGGTTTGCCCGTGTTCAGCAAATGCATAATCCTGTCCTGTGTCTTTTGCTCGCCGCAGAGGCTCAGAAATGCCTCTTTCTCCAGGTCCAGGATTTCCTGTTCCGTAACCAGCGTACCTTCCGGACAGTCACCGCCGGAAAGTATGTAGGCAAGTTTTCCGGCAATGTGAACATCATAGTCTGAAATGAAATTCCCCTGCCTCATATTATACACGACGGAACTGCACATACCCCGCAGGTTCTCGCCCATGACGGGAATAAGCGCAGGTGCGGATTTCTTATAAAACTTTGACAGGCCGAGGACCACCTGTTTCGCATCCCAGATCTGCTGATCCCTGTTCATACTGATATTATCCGTCTTCCTGACATATCCCAGTTCCATAGCTTCCACGGCGCTTGTAGCAACCTTCGCCATTGCTATATTTTCGAATGCCTTGGAATAATAATACTGAAGGTTCAATCCCGCTTCAATGGCGCCATCAGGAATCCCTTCGGTGACTCTCACCATTATTTCTTTACAGCCGCCGCCGGCCGGTATCACCCCGACACCGACTTCCACAAGGCCTATATATGTCTCTCCACAGGGCTGACATTTCGCGCCGTGCATGGCGATCTCGCAGCCGCCCCCCAAGGCCATGCCCGCAGGGGCAGTAACAACCGGCTTCGAGAGATATTTTATCCTCATGTTGGCATTCTGGAAGTCCTCCACCATCTTCTCCAGAACATCCCAGTCACCTTTCTGGGCGCCCACAAGAACCATGAATACATTTGCGCCGACAGAGAAGTTGGTGGCGTGGTTACCTATGACCATTCCTGCAAAATCCTTTTCCACGATATCGCAGCCATCCATCATCATCTGGACGATGTACTGATCCACAGAATTCATCTTGGTATGGAATTCAAGGCAAAGAACTCCGTCGCCAATGTCAATCAGGCTTGCACCCGGATTCTGCTTCACAATTTTCTTTCTGTCCTTGAGGGCAGGGAGAACTATGATCTTCGCATTTTCCTTCAGTTTCACATAATTCTTTGCTTCGAAGTCGTAGTAATAAAGGCTGTCTTCCTTTTTAGTGTAAAATGATTCAAAGCTGGCATCAAGCATTTCCTCGATCTTCCTGGGGACCTGCTTTCCCAGCTTTTTCATCACGGCAACGGCTTCCCGGACGCCCACGGCATCCCAGGTCTCGAACGGGCCGAGCTGGTGGTTGTAACCCCATTTCATGGCATTATCGATGGCCACGATGCTGTCGCAAATCTCCGGAACACGATTGGCAGCGTAGATAAAGTTGTTGCAGAGGTAATCACGGGCGAGATCCGCCGCCTTATCTGTCCCGTTAAATACCGTCCTGATCATTTTGGGAACGTCATCTTCCATCTTTTTCGCCTGCGAAATCGAATCGAACTTCGGTCTGGTTGCAGGCACATACTCCATGGTGGTATAGTCGAGGACCAGTTTTTCCTTCTTGCCCTTGTCACCCGGCGCGCGCTTGTAGAACCCCTGCTTTGTCTTGTTCCCCAGCCACTTCCGTTCCATCATTGTGTTCATGACATCCGAGGGAATAAATATATCCCGCATCTCGTCGTCGGGTACCGCCTCATAGAGGTTCTTCATGACATGGTGGCCTGTGTCCAAACCAACCAGATCGAGGGTTCCAAAGATCGCCGAGCCCGGTCTACCCAGGGCTTTCCCTATAACGGCGTCGATTTCGTCGATTCTCATTTTCTTATCAGCCATTAGCCGCACGGCATTCGATATGTCGAAAACACCGATGCGGTTGCCGACAAAATTAGGGACGTCCTTGCATACCACGACACCCTTGCCCAGCACCCGTTCGCAGAATTCCACCATATAGTCCACAATCTCTTTTTTTGTCTCTCCACCGGGAATCACCTCCAGAAGTCGCATATAGCGGGGCGGATTAAAAAAGTGCGTTCCCAGGAAATTCTTCTTCAGATTTGGACCGAAATTGGCAGAAATATCTTTGATAGGTATGCCTGACGTATTTGTCGATACAATACACTCCGGCTTGATCACTTTTTCAACCTTTGCAAACAGCTCCTGCTTTATCTTGAGATTCTCGATGACAACTTCAATAATCCAGTCCACATCAGAAAGCCATGTCAGGTTGTCTTCAAAATTGCCGACTTTAATCATTGACGCGTTCTTCTTTGTATAGAAGGAAGCCGGTCTGGATTTCAAGACAGCATCCAGCCCCTTTGCGGCAAACCTGTTGCGCCATTCGCGACTCTTTTCTGTTAGACCCTTCCGCTTGTCCTCTTCCGTAAGATCAGGGGGAATAATATCAAGCAATACACACCCGATCCCCGCATTGGTCAAATGGGCCGCTATGGATGCCCCCATGACCCCTGCGCCCAAGACTGCAGCTTTTTTAATATTGTAAGACATATTTTTCCTCCTTACTTAATATGTAAATGATTCTTCCGCCATTTCAATCGGAACTCTCTCGCCGAACTTGATGGCTTCGCACCTGGACTTTACAGTGGAAAGAACATCAACTGCAAAAAACCTCGCGGCCGCATTCTTACCGTAATAAAACGCAACATCTGGATCTTCGTGGATCAATGCACGCTTCTTCCCTTTTGATTCCTCCACACCTCTTTCCCTGTAAATTGCATTCAGCTTTTCATCGGCAATGCCTGCAGCCTGCATCAGGAAATGCCCGATTATGACATCACCAATAATCCCAAGGTACGGCGTCGCATTCAAGACCGGCATGAGAAAACCCGCGCTTTTCCCGAGCTGAGCAAAATGCATGGTGAGATCGATCAGCGCATTGTAGGCCTCTTCCAGATAGGCGACATGTCCCTTGAGATCTTCAATCCGTTTCAATTTCGATATGGATGCATTAATCTCGCTAAACATATTCATGACGTCCGCGCCTTTTCGCTGGCCGAGTTTTCTGCCAACCAGGTCGAGAGCCTGAATACCGTTTGTCCCCTCATAGATGCTGGCTATTTTACAGTCCCTGAAATACTGCTCAACGGGATAGTCGGAACAGTAGCCGTAGCCGCCATAGACATCGATGGCATAGGAACAGATCAGCTGAGCCTTTTCCGAAGAATATGCCTTGCAAACAGGTGTAAGAAGGTCAACCAGTCCATGCCATCTTTCCCTCTCCTGCTCCGTATCTGAAATCTTTGCCAGATCCATGCAGAACCCGGTGAAGTAGAGCAGTGCCCTTATGCCCTCTACATGGGCCTTCATCCACAGAAGCTTTCTCCTGATATCAGGATGCTGAATAATAGGAACAGCTTTCGCATCGGGATTTTTCATGTCCCACACGGGGACACCCTGGATCCTCTCCTTGGCATATTGAACAGCATGTTCATATGCCGCCGTTGCATGACCAAGGCTTTGCATCCCTACTTCGAGTCTCGATGAATTCATCATAAGGAACATTATCCTCATGCCCTGACGCTCTTTTCCCAGAAGTTCACCGATGCACTTCCCCTCATCGCCAAAATTAAGTGTACAGGTTGCAGACCCCTTGATACCCATCTTGTGCTCCACATTACCTGTCCGTACATCGTTGAATTCGCCGACAGTGCCATCGTCCTTAACCCTGTATTTGGGAACGATAAAGATCGAAATGCCTGCTGTCCCCGGAGTATCTCCTTCGATTCTGGCAAGGACAGGATGAACTATATTCTCTGCAAGGTCATGGTCACCGCAGGAAATAAATATTTTTGTCCCGGTAATGCTGAATGTCCCATCGGGCAATCTCTTTGCAGATGTCTTCAAGGCACCTACGTCGGTGCCCGCCCCTGGTTCAGTCAGACACATCGTGCCTGTCCACTTGCCACCATACATGTTGTACATGTACTTCTTCTTCTGTTCCCCTGTACCATACTGTTCGATCAAACGCGCAGCACCGTGCGTGAGCCCCGTGTACATAAGAAAGGGAAAATTGGCTGCAAACATAAACTCCAAACAGGCTGTTGCAACAATAATCGGAAGCCCCTGGCCCCCCACATCGGGAGATTCCGTCGCGCAGAGCCACCCCGCTTCAATATATTTTTTAAACACCCCATGAAAGCTTGCAGGAGCATAAACTTTCCCATCCTTAAAAATGCATCCCTCCTTATCCCCATCAACGTATGCCGGAAGAAGAACATTCACTGCCAGTTTCTCCGCCTCGTTCTGCATCATCAGTATCATTTCTTTTGAGAAATCCTTAAACTTCTCATATTCAAACAATTTTTCTATGCCCAGCTGCTCAAAGAGAACAAATTGCTGATCTCTCGTGTTAATAAGCAAATTGCTCATAAGAAACCTCCCTTCAATTACGTATTCACATTTTTTGTAAAAAACTATAATCGCGCACTTCTGACGCTATCAAGAATAGTCATGTGCGGAAGCTCCCGGTCAACTATTCCTTATGCCTTTGATGAAGATATCCAAGCTTGCGTTGACGGTCGCCCTGATCAGGTCATCTCTCTTCGATTCCGAACCAATAAATATATATAATGAGATGATACCATTGAGCAGCCCCCAGATGGCATTTCTGCATTGACGCACGTTTATGGACGGCAGAAATTCTCCCCTGTCAATTCCATACTGAAATATTTTCTCCATGAAGATGGTCTTATTGGTGGATTTAATGATGTGGTTCTGAAGATCAACCGGCAAATTACTGTTGTTGGCATGAAGCATAAAAGTTATGAGTATCCTGAAGAGCTCTCTGTCCCGGAGGAAGAAGTCCACGTAAGTGGAAGAGAGGCGAAACAGCATATCCGACGCCTTTCCCCCGTCCTCAAATAACCCTGCTACCTTCTTGTGAAACTTGTCAATGTCGCTAAGAAGAATCTGACTATATATTTCTTCCTTACTCTTGAAATAAAGGTAGACTGCTCCTTTGCTCAGTTCAGCCTTCCTGGCAATGCTTTCGACGGTCACGGATTTGAAGCCCTTTTCGAAAAACAGTTTCCTCGCCGCTTTGAGGATGGCGCTTTTTCTGTTCTCTTTCTCCCGTCTTCTTCTTTTCTCAAATGCCAAGATAGTAGAACCTTCCCCCATGAAACTAACAGAAAGCTGCGTATGATGGTTGTCCGAGGCCTTGATTTTCAAAAATGAACTGTAGTCATTATATGACTGCTGGTCACCCATAACACTATATTCCAAATGATGTCAATAAAAAAAGCCAAAATAATTACCCAGTGGCAGTTCTGCAAAACGGACAGGCAAATACCGTTAATTCCGCGCATATTTGACTAACAGTACTGGCGACAGGAGGCATGAGAAGGGGCTCGCAGACCCATGCCAGCACCGGCATGCAGTCCCCCGTAAAGCTATCCAAGGGGAGATGAAAATAGGACAGATTATCTTGTGAGGTGACGGTTTCAAAATAAATTCACCGGCTCCCCGGAAACAATTTTGATGTGGTTACCCCCATCTTTGCGAGACGGAATGTTAAAGCCGTTAGAAGACATTCGAGACCATACTTCATGCTTCGCCTGAAGTTAATTGAAGAGGCTTCTGCAAAGTATTTCGTCGGGCAACTCACTTCGGCTATGGTATGTCCAAACCAGATGATCTGAGCCAACATCTGATTGTCAAATACAAAATCATCGGAATTTGCATCTATCGGCAACTCCTGTAACAACTGTCGCGAAAATGCTCGATAGCCTGTATGGTATTCAGAAAGTTTTGCGCCCATAAGGATGTTTTCCACAAGGGTAATGAAACGATTAGCAACATATTTCCAAGGTGGCATCCCGCCCTTCAGGGCATAACCTCCAAGAATCCTCGAACCCAGGACACAGGAGTAGAGGCCATTGCCGATCAGGGCTGCCAGAGCCGGAATCAGCATCGGCGTATATTGATAATCAGGATGCACCATTATGATAATGTCGCCTTCCCGTTCAAGCGCCAGTCTATAACATGTCTTCTGATTTGCACCGTAACCACGGTTGCGATCATGAATGCATACCTCCACATTCGCGAGGGTCTTCGCGATTACGGCAGTATCATCCTGGCTTGCATCATCGACAAGAATAATCATATCCACTATTCCCTGGGCCATGACTTCGTCATAGGTTTTTTGGAGGGTATGTGCCGCATTATATGCGGGCATGACAACTATCACTTTTTTTTCTTTAAACATTGCGTTATGCCACCTCTAATGTTTTGTGCACGTTATGCTCAATCTTAGTCTTTCATCTACTCGAATCCTTGGATGCCTGACAAATAGTCGATACGGGAAATCCTGTGATTTCATATCAGCGATAAATGGTTTTTCTCTGAAGAGACCGGAGATTATTAATAGCATCATCATAATAGGGATTGATTTTCAGGGCCTCTTGAAAATGTACAATTGCCTCCTCATCCCTCTCCACTTTTGCCAATGCCAGTCCCAGATTGTTATGGGTCACGGCGTTGTCTCTGTCAATTTTCAGGGATTTTTCGTAATAGCTTATAGCTTCTTCCATCTTCCCCAGCCTGGCCAAAGCGCCTCCCAGATTGCGGTTGGCGTAGACATAGTCCGGTCTGATTTTCAAAGCCTCATTGAAATGCTCAATCGCTTCATCGAATTTGCCCTTGTTAGCAAAAGCTACGCCCAGATTATTATGGGTTGATTCATCATTTGGCTTTATTCTCAATGCTTCATGATAATAAACCAACGCTTCATCTGTCTTCCCCTGCCTTGCCAGGGCAACACCCATATAGCCGTAAGGCCCCGCGTATTCAGGCTCTAACCTTATAGCATATCCAAGATGATAAATAGCCTCATTAAATTTCCCCAGGTCAGCTAAGGATATCCCCAGATTGTAATGGGCACGGGAGTTCATACCGGTCACCCGCAGGGCATGTTCGAAGAGCGTCACTCCGTTCTGCCAGTATCGGACCTGCAGCATAGTGCAAACCATTAAGCCCGCGATGACTGCGCCCGAAGATATGGCAAAGATAATCTTCCGCTGCGGCCATCCTCTCAGGAGATCAGGGATGCCCCAGGCAATAATAATGAACAAACCGATCATGGGAATATAGGCATAACGGTCGGCCATAGCCTGCTTGCCCACCTGTATCAGCCCGATGACAGGCACCAGGGTTCCTAAAAACCAAAGCCATCCCATAAGTGCATACCGGTATTTATGGGACAAAAAGATCGCAAAGCAGGATATAGCTGAGAGCAGTAAGAGAGCTCCAATTATTTCAAATGAACCAAATTCCCTTGAATACGGATAAAAAACGGCGAGGTTCTCGGGCCAGAACATCTTCCCCAAATATCTTGCATAGGAAAGAACTGCATTGGCCATTCGGTCGGGAAGAGGCAATTTATCTATGGAAATCGTAACATCCCCATGAAAACTGGAGAGAAATGTTGCGATACCGACGATGGCTGCCAGAGCAAAGAGGGGTATTTTTTCAAATAAGAGACGGGGAAACATCTTCCACGACGTGAGGCGTCCCATGGGCCAGTAATCCAGGAGCAATAAGGTGAAGGGGAATGTTACAATCATTGGCTTGGACATTAATCCTAAGGAAAATGTCATGAGGATGAGACAGTACCTGTATCGCGTCGGACGCTCCACGTAATAAGCATAAGACCACATTCCCATGAACCAGAAGAACGTACATAATAAATTCTTCCGTTCTGAAACCCACGCAACGGATTCCACATTCAGGGGATGAACAGCAAAGAGCGCTGCCACAAGGGCGCTTTTCCATGCAGTGCCGCTCATGCGCTTCAGTATTATATACAGCAGTGTTGAATTCGCGATATGAAAGATCACGTTCGTCCAATGATGTCCGCCCACCCTGGACCCGAAGAACTGATAATCCAACATGTGCGAAACCCATGTTAGAGGATGCCAGTAGCCCGTATGAATGTCTTTCAGCGCCCACGAAATACTGCCCAATGTCAATCCAGACTTGACATAAGGGTTTTCCGTTATATAGTCAATGTCATCCAGGGAAATCAGGTCATAATGCTGCACCGGCCAATATGCAGCAAGGATGGCGGCTGAAACCAGGATACATATCAAGAGGTCTCGATATTTTTTGAAATCATCACCACTGTGCCTGTCCCTGCTTAAAGGCATTGTTGTCCCACCACGGTTATAGTTAATCCTGTCACCATATACTAAATTATGGGCACGATGGCGAGGGTTTTTGCCATCTGCTTCCGTCAATGGCGACAGGAAACAGAGCCGTAAGAACAATGTTTAAGGGTCATATTTTTATGAATTTCGATTGTAAATCATGGATTGGATATGCTACATATCCTGTGAAAATTAAATTTACCATTCTTGAATAACAGATCCATTCTTTAAAAAATTCTCTGCGAGGATAGCTGTTCTATGCTGAACAATAAAACCGTTGCCGTTGTTATCCCGGCCTATAATGAAGAGAAACAGATAATTCACGTGATATCGACGATGCCGGAATTTGTAGATCGCATCATCGTAGTCAATGATTGCTCCACAGACAAGACTGCCGGCGTTGTTTCCAATTACATAGCGAAACAAAGCTCTGCCGTCGAAACCGTGTCTAAGAGAAATAGACCCGCATATACTAAGTATAACCAGGCAGAAGTCGTCCTTCACGAAATGGCGGAAAAAGAGATTGAATATTATATTCCTTCCGAAGTGGCAAACAGAAAACCTGAATCCGACAGAATCATCCTTATTAACAATTTGATAAATGGCGGGGTGGGGGCCGCCATAGCAAGGGGATACAAATGGTGTCTTGATCATCAGATCTTTTGTACTGCCGTGATGGCTGGTGACGGACAAATGGATCCTGCCGAACTGGAGTCCATCTGCCGACCTGTGATTGAGGGTGGCATCGACTACGTAAAAGGAAATCGCCTCATACATCGAAGTGCATGGATAGTCGTACCGAAGACCAGATATATAGGAAATGCCGTTCTTTCGATTCTGACGAAAATTGCCTCAGGATACTGGCACATCTCAGACACCCAATGCGGATATACTGCCATTTCGCTAAATGCTCTGCAGGCCATCAGGATTCACGATATCTATCACAGTTACGGCGTGCCGAATGATCTCCTGGTTAAACTTAATATCGCTCACTGTACAGCCAAAGAGGTGGGCATCAAACCTGTCTACAACATCGGAGAACAGTCTAAGATGAAGGTCTCCAAGGTCATACCAAAAATCTCCTGGCTCCTGCTTAAATCATTTTTCAAACGGCTGTGGATCAAGTATCTTGTAAAGGATTTTCATCCCCTTTTTCTATTGTATCATTTCTCCTTTTTGCTCGGCATCATCGCAATTCCTTACGCAATCAAAATCGCCGGCATCATTCTTTTCACCACAGACAGTGTCTCTCCCCTAACAATGCTGGCTTTTGCATTCCTCTTTATTAGCTCTTTTCAGTCCCTCCTGTTTGCCATGTGGATGGACATTCAAGACAATGAAAGGTTGTACAAGTGATGCTATGAAGAATCGTAAAGATACAGATATTCCAAAAATAGCCGTCATAGGCACGGGTTACTGGGGCAAGAATCTTGTCAGAAATTATGCAGACCTCGGTGCGCTCAAGCTGATCTGTGACAAGAGCGAATCACTTCTTGCCCAGCTCAAGAAACGGCATCCCCATATCGAGACATGCCTGGCTCTGAATGATGTCCTTGCCAGAGCCGATATTGCGGGAGTTGCCATCGCCACACCGGCGGAAACGCATTTCACTCTGGCAAGGGAAGCACTCCTCGCGGGAAAGCATGTCTATGTTGAAAAGCCCCTCGTTCTGCTGGAGAGCCAAGCCGTCGAGCTGATCAATATCGCCGGGGAACAGGGGCTCACATTGATGGTCGGACACCTTCTCCAGTATCATCCTGCATTCGTCAGACTAAAAGAACTTGCCGCAGCAGGGGAGCTCGGGAGAATCAACTACATCTATTCCCACCGTTTGAATCTGGGAAAGATCAGGCGGGAGGAGAACATACTTTGGTCTTTTGCACCACATGACATTTCTATGATACTCGCCCTGGCCGGAGAAGAGCCGGAGGGTGTATTGGCAACAGGCGGAAACTACCTTCACAGAAAAATTGCCGATGTAACTACGACCCATCTTGAATTCCCGTCCGGCTTAAAGGCCCACATCTTTGTATCATGGCTTCATCCTTTCAAGGAACAGAAGCTTGTTGTGGTGGGCGACCGGAAAATGGCGGTTTTCGATGACACGAGACCCTGGAATGAAAAGCTTCTCATCTATCCACATGAGATTAAATGGCAAAATTACATCCCTGTACCGTCTACGGCAACACCGGAATATGTCGATGTGACTGAGATGGAGCCCCTGAAGCTCGAATGCGAACATTTTCTCTACTGTATTACGACCGGTCAGACCCCTATGACCGACGGCCGGGAAGGACTGCGCGTTCTTATGGTTCTCAACGCCAGCCAGCGGTCTTTGAATGAATACGGCAGGAAGATCGAGATCAAGCCTTCATTTGCAGGGAATAATGTTGAATCATCCGACCAAGCCGGGGACACCAGACACTACCATATCCATCCCACTGCCATTATCGATGATAATGTCACTATCGGAGAAGGTACCAGGGTCTGGCATTTCTCCCATATTCTCTCGGGGGCTGCCATCGGCAACAATTGCAATATCGGCCAGAACGTTGTCATCGGTCAGGATGTGGTCATAGGAAACTCCTGCAAAGTCCAGAACAATGTTTCCATATACAAAGGCGTTACCCTTGAGGATAACGTTTTCTGCGGACCAAGCATGGTATTTACGAATGTCTTTAACCCTCGCGCTCATATAAGCCGCATGAGCGAATTGAGACCCACGCTGATCAAGAGAGGCGCTACACTGGGAGCCAACTGTACTATTGTGTGCGGTCATACCGTCGGTCGATCTGCATTCGTGGGCGCCGGCGCCGTCATAACGAAGGATGTGCCTGATTATGCCCTCATGGTCGGGAACCCCGCCAGACAAACAGGATGGATGTGTGAATGTGGAGAAAAGCTCCCCAAAAATATGAAATGCCCCGCCTGCAAGAAAAGATATACCGTATCCAAAAAGGGTCTACGAGTCGCTTGAAGAGGTTTTATCGATGAAGGTGCCATTTGTTGATTTGCAGTTACAATACACGGCTATAAAGAATGAGATTGATCAGGCCATAGCAGATGTCATCGCCAAGGCTGCATTCATTGGAGGCACATATGTAAGTCAATTTGAAGAGGATTTTGCATCCTACTGCGGCGCTCGACACTGTATCGGTGTGGGCAATGGGACAGATGCCCTGTATATCGCTCTCCGCGCTTTGGGTATGGGACGAGGAGACGAGGTCATCACGGTGGCGAATTCTTTCATAGCCACCTCAGAGGCGATCACCATGACCGGTGCCAAAGTCGTCTTTGCAGACTGCGATCCGGAGACATATAACATCGATACGGAACAGGTGTCTCGGCTCCTGACATCGCGGACAAAGGCAATTGTGCCGGTTCATCTTTACGGCCGCCCTGCAGATATGCTTTCGCTTGACAATCTTGCCAGCAAGCACGGATTATTTATCGTAGAGGACGCCGCCCAGGCCCATGGAGCGGAAATCACTGGCCGGCGTGTCGGCGCCTTCGGCCATGCGGGATGCTTCAGTTTTTATCCTGCCAAGAACCTGGGAGCATACGGTGATGGAGGGGCGATCGTCACCAATGATGAAGCATTAGCGACCAAATGCCGGATGATTGCCAACCACGGACGGATCAGTAAATACGATCATGAATTAGAAGGCATTAACAGCCGGCTTGATACTCTGCAGGCCGCCATCTTGAAAGTAAAACTCAAACATCTCGAAACATGGACGGAAAGACGCCGGGCAGCAGCAGACTGCTACCGTGATTTATTGAAAGATACCCCTGTCGTGACGCCTGTCGTAACTGAAGGCTCAAGACACGTCTATCACCTCTTCGTTGTTCGTGTTCCAAACCGCGAAGCTGTCATGCGGGAACTCTCGAACCGTGGAATTGAAACGGGCATCCACTATCCTGTAGCATTGCCCAACCTCATGGCCTACCGGTATTTGGGATATAGACCGGAGGATTTTCCCGTTGCAACCGCCTACTCAAAGGAGATCCTCAGCCTGCCCATGTTTCCGGAAATCACTGAAAATCAACTTCAGTACGTCTGCAATCAGGTAAAAAATGTTGTTGGTGGTTGAGGAGAAGAATTTGTATGTTGAAGATCGCCCAAATAGGTGTTGGTTACTGGGGACCGAACATCCTGAGAAATCTGATGGAAAATAAGAGATGCCGTGTTACGGCCGTAGTCGATCTTGCCCTGGAAAGGCGTGACTATGTTCACAGACTGTATCCCGCAATCAAGGTAACTGAAAACATAGACGAGGCACTTCAAGATCGTGACACCGACGCAATCGTCATTGCCACGCCGGTTGCTTCCCACTTTAATCTTGCCCTGAGGGCCCTCACAGCGGGAAAGCACGTCCTGGTAGAGAAGCCGATGGCAAGAAGTGTGGCCGAGGTAGAAGAAATCGGCAAAATGGCGGCCAAGAAAAAGAGGGTGGCCATGGCGGGGCATACCTTTCTTTTTAATGCGGCTGTCCGCTATGTCAAGAAGTTGATCGACTCCGGTGATCTCGGAAGCATCCGTTACATATACAGCCACCGGCTGAACCTTGGCCGCATACGAACCGACGTCGATGCCTTATGGAACTTTGCACCCCACGATATCAGTATCATCCAGTATTGGTTGAATAATGCAACGCCTCTTTCTGTTGTAAAGCGCGGAGTCGATTTTATACAGAAAGGGATCGATGATGTGGTCTTTATGAACATCCTTTACCCGGATAAGATCATGGCCAACATCCATGTGAGCTGGCTTGACCCCAACAAGGTCCGTTCCATGACCGTTGTGGGATCAAAAAAGATGGTGGTATACGACGACGTTGCCGACAATAAAGTCGCTATTTATGATAAAGGGATAGACCGCATGGCAGTCCTGGGCAAAGACATGGACTATGATAACCAGCGTTTTCCCGCTTTCAATTACCGGTCCGGAGATGTTCTTCTGCCGAAGATAGATTTTCAGGAACCTTTAAAGGTAGAGATCGATCATTTCATTGATTGTATCGAACAGGGAGTTCAGTGTATTACCGGGATCGAACATGCAAAAAAGGTCATCGCGATCCTCGCGTCGTAAGAACGGACCCGGGCATGCCTACACAGTATTATCTCGCCGGCCATTCTGCAGATAGTGTTCCAATTCAAAAACGGGCTCTGACAGGTTTCCCTCGATAAACATACGGAACCATATTTCCATGCCCAGCGCCAGCCAGAGAAAGAAATAGTGCCAGCGCAGTCGCGGATGGGGCGGATGATCCATAATCCTCTTCAGGTAGTCGTAATTCAGTAATCCTCTCTCTTCCACCCGCTTCCTCGTCAAGACGCTCTCGGCAACGGTCTTCAAATCCTTCTGGAACTGATAGTAGGGATTAAAGCTAAAACCCCATTTCTTTTTTCTTAGGGTATATTCCGGCAATACCCCTTCCATGGCCTTTCTGAAAAGATTCTTGGGCCGGTTTCCTTTCATTTTCAGCTCTGCCGGTATGGACATGGCAAATTGCGCCAGGTCTCTGTCCAGGAAGGGTACGCGCACTTCAAGACCGTTTGCCATGGAGGTGCGATCTTCGTTCATCAGGAAATCTTCCTGCATTTTGGTGTTAAACTCCGCCCAGAGCACCTTATCCAGGACGCTTCGATCATTTGGAGAAAAGAAGTGGTCGAATTGCGTATGGGTCTTCTTGAGATTCTGTCTCAAAAGCACGGGTCCATAGACATTCTTATAAGCCCTCTCATCGTAATCCCAGACGTTTCTAAGTATCAGGTAGTACCGGGCTGGATCACCAAGGGAAAGAAGCATCTGCAAGCCCCGGCGATACTCATCAAGAGACAATGAACCACACGCATTCTCAACAGAGAAGATGAATCTGCTGAGAGGCCGAAAAAACCATGAGTCCAGAGCTTTTGGCACGGCGGGATAAACAAAGCTTGCAGGGTAGATATATCTGTGAAGCTCGTAGCCCGCAAAGAGCTCGTCCCCGCCAAGCCCGCTGAGACAGACCTTGACGTGGCTCTTGGCAAATCTGGACAGAAGAAACCCCTGCAGGATGTTTTCCTTGGGCTCTTCCGCATGCCAGATAACTTCAGGAAACTGGCGCAGAGGGTCAGGTGATGTGCTTATTTCATGATGATCCGTCTTGAACTGCTCTGCTATAATACGCGCATCCTCCAGTTCATCCGTAGGCTCATTGAATCCCATGGAGAAGGTCCTGACGGGTTCACTGGAAAGTTCGCTCATGTACTTAACCAGGGCACTCGAGTCAAGCCCCCCTGAAAGATACACCCCGAGAGGCACATCGCTGATTTTTTGCTTCCGGACTGCTTCGCGAAGATAATGTCTTATTCCCTCCACACAGTGGTTCTCATCTGCGGGAACATTCTTCGTCCTTT
>Ga0208495_1000098_pt1 | contig 52574 bp, 57 predicted proteins | sample CryBogmetaGMA14M_FD_184551 | JGI IMG/M metagenome (GOLD analysis project Ga0208495, IMG submission 184551) | Freshwater microbial communities from Crystal Bog, Wisconsin, USA - MA14M (SPAdes) | ecosystem: Environmental > Aquatic > Freshwater > Lake | place: Crystal Bog, Wisconsin, USA...
AAAATTACCTCTATTCCGCATTTAAGCATCTCAGAATAAATACTTTCCGCGGCTTTCATTATATCATCTTCATTAATATTTACGGGAGTAATAATTACCTGATACGGCGCCAGAGGCATCGGCCAGATAATGCCGTTTTCATCGAAATTCTGCTCAATGCAGGCGGCAACTGTTCGTCCGATACCGATACCGTAACATCCCATAATCATTATTTTTTCCTGGCCATCCTTATCCAGGTAAACGGCTTTCATTGCTTTGCTGTATTTTGTTCCCAATTTGAAAACGTGGCCTACTTCAATACCACGCGCGAATTTAATTTCACCGCCGCAACGGGGACAGGAATCATTTTCCTGCACAACGCGCAAATCAGTGAAAGCTTCGACACTAAAATCCCTGCCTATATTAACATTTTTAAAATGATAGTCTTCTTTATTGGCGCCGGTTACAAAATTAATCATGGTCATTATGGAATAATCGGCAATCACTCTCGTTTTAATTTTAACTGCTCCGGCAAACCCACGTGGAGCTCCGGTTGCCTTCAGAATCATTTCGTCATCGGCCAGTTCCAGCTCCGCTGCTCCCAGATAGTTTTTAACTTTAATTTCGTTGACATCCTGATCACCGCGAATAAGCACGGCGCATGCCTTCCCGTCAGCATTAAAAATCAGCGTCTTCACAATATCCTGCGGCTTTACTTTTAAAAATTGACTGACTTCTTCAATTGTCCGGGCATTCGGTGTATGAACAGATTCCAGCGGCAGACAGTCTTTTTCAGATATTTTTTTCTTTTCCGGCTCTGCAATTTCGGCTTTTTCCAGATTAGCGGCATAAGCGCATTTATCGCAAAACACGATGGCATCTTCACCGGATTCGGCCATCACCATAAACTCGTGCGAATACTTACCGCCAATGCTGCCCGAATCAGCTTCCACTGGACGGAATTTCAAACCACAGCGGTTGAAAATATTATTATAGGCGACAAACATTTTCTCATAACTTTTTTCGGCACCCGCCTCATCCGTATCATAACTATACGCGTCCTTCATCCCGAATTCGCGGCAGCGCATCACGCCGAAGCGCGGGCGAACTTCATCACGAAATTTCGTCTGAATCTGATAAAGGTTACGCGGTAATTGTCTGTAAGTTTTTATATCATTGCGGATTAAATCGGTGATTACCTCTTCATGAGTCGGACCAAGACAGTATTCACGTTCATGGCGGTCACGAAACCTCAAAAGCTCCTTACCATAATGCACCCAACGGCCTGATTCCTGCCAGAGCTCTACCGGCTGGACCATAGGCAAATGAACTTCCTGCGCTCCGGCCTTATTCATCTCTTCGCGTACAATCTGCTCTACCTTGCGGATAACCCGATAACCCAAGGGAAGATACGAATATATGCCGCTGGTTAATTTTCTGATCATTCCAGCCCGAATCATCAGCTGGTGGCTGGCCACCTCTGCATCGGAAGGAATCTCCCTTGCTGTGGGCAAGTGCATTTCCGAATAACGCATTAAACCTCCTTCTTTTCCTCATCCATTAATTTTATCTCTTCGAGCAATACTGGAACAAACTCGTTTTCTTCAACTTTTTTATACTGCACACCTTTTTTAAAAAGCATCCCGAATCCTTTACCTCCGGCAATGCCAATATCCGCATCCGCAGCCTCACCGGGACCATTCACCACGCAACCCATCAAAGCGACTTTTAAATATTCTTTTCTGCCGGCAAGCGCCTTTTCGACTTTTTCGGCCAGACTCAAAAGATCAATTTCGCAGCGTCCGCATGTGGGGCAGGAAATCAGCTCCGTTCCAACCTGCCTTATTTTTAATGCTCGTAAAATACTATAAGCAACAGGAATTTCCAATACCGGACTGCCGGTAACGGAAACCCTAATTGTATCGCCAATTCCATCAAGAAGGAGATTTCCGATACCCAAGGCTGATTTAATTGCGGCATCGACTAATGTTCCCGCCTCGGTAACCCCGAGATGCAGAGGATAATCAGTTTTTGCGGCAATAGCCCGGTAAGCTTCAATCATGGTGGTTACATTCGATGATTTTAAAGACAATTTTATCCGGCTAAACCCCATATCCTCAAAAATTTCAATATTGCGCATCGCGCTAATACATAAGGCTTCCGCTGTAACCCCACCATGTTCCGCAACCAAATCTTTCTGCAAAGACCCTGAATTAACTCCAATACGGATTACAGTTTCGCGCTGCTTAGCCACTTTAACAATTTCCCGTATTTTATCTTTGGCGATATTGCCGGGATTAATCCGAATTCCATCAGCTCCATTCTTTATGGCATCAATTGCCAATTGATAATGAAAGTGGATATCGGCAATCAGCGGAAGAGTAATCCTTTTTTTAATTAATGGAATCGCCTCCACGGCTTCGTTATCGGGCACGGCGATACGTATGACTTCGCAACCAAGTGCTTCGAGCGCGTGAATTTGGGCAACGGTTGCCTCCACATCGCGTGTATCCGTATTAGTCATCGACTGGACTACAACAGGAGCTCCCCCGCCTATTTGGACATTACCAAGATTGATTTTTTTTGTTTTTCGTCTCTTTATTGAAGATAAATGCGCCACGGTAATCAGCTTTCTGATCATTTATTTGTAATCCCACTCAGTGGAGTGAATTAAACACGCAATTAAACAGCAATGCTCAAAGGGTGTACTTCACGAGCAACTTGGTCAAACAATTCATCCTCAGTCACATCCATGTCGTAACGGCTTTGCAGGTTAATCCAATAACGTGGCTCCTGGCTGAAATATCTTCCCAACCTTAAGGCCAACTCCGCATTAACAGGCCTTTTCCCATTAATAACATAATTTATACGCATGGCAGTAATTCCTAAATCCTTTGCCAAACGATACTGGGATAGTTTCAATTCATCCAGTAATTCTTTTAAATAAACACCCGGATGCACAGGCTTAATGCTTTTTTTTGTCATAGCAATTCTCCCTAATGATAGTCAACAATTTCTACTTTTTCAGCATTACCATTTCGCCATATAAAACATATTCGCCATTGGTCATTAATCCGAATACTCCATTGTCCTTGGCGCATTCCTTTTAAAAATTCCAGACGATTTGATGGTGGCAATCTTAGATCTTCAATACTTATTGCGGCATCGATGGCATTTAATTTCATAAAAGCACGTTGTTGAATATCGTGTGGAAATTTTCGTGAAGATTCACGATGAAAAATCTTCTCTGTTTCCCCGCAACGAAATGATTTTATCATGATTAGATAATAAACAATATGGTTATTAATGTCAAGAATAAATTGTTTGCAAATGCTGACCGTAAAATGAGCCCTGCGATGCATTAGTTTGTCGTGGTTGATGATTTGCGTATATCAATGTTGTTGTTTGAAATTATTTTCCCTGCCAGCAATGCAGGCAGAGTTGATCGGCAGGGAGGCCGATTGCGGCGATCATATCGTCAATCGTCTGATATTTGAGTGATGTCACATTTATGTCTTTTCTAATCCAATCAATCATTTTTGCGTGCTTTGCCGAATTCGTATCCAGATAATCGGCAGGGCTCTCGATCTCTTTGCCTTCCAGCGCCAGAATTGCTTTCCGGCACGCCAGCTCTGTTGTAGATCTTGTCGATGACGCATAAATACAAGGGAACATGAGAGGCGGACATGCGGGACGCACATGAATTTCTTTTGCGCCGTTGTCCCACAATTTTTTTATCGTATAGTTTTTTAATTGCGTGCCACGCACAATAGAATCATCACAAATTATCATGCGATTACCATTTATTATTTCACGCACTGCAATGAGTTTCATGGTCGCCACAAGGTCTCGAATTTCCTGAGTGGGCGGTGTGTAACTGCGGCCATAACCGGGAGTATATTTTACCAAAGGCCGGCGATACGGTATGCCTGATTCCATTGCGTAACCAACGGCATGACCGACCCCCGAATCCGGTACACCGGTAACAAAATCAGCCTTAACGTTATCACGTTTGGCTAGATATCTTCCGCACATTTCTCTTGTTTTTTCAACACTGATGCCTTCGTAAGTCGATGATGGGGAACCAGTATATATCCATAGAAAAGAACAGACTTGCTTTTCCTGTCCTTCCGGTTTCATTTGCGAGATGCCGTCAGCCGTCAAAAGGAGAATTTCACCGGGCCCGAGAAATTGAATCAAGTCATAACCCAGATTTTCGAACGAGCTTGCCTCCGTTGCGACAACATAGGATTTTTTGGTTGAATCTTTAGTTTTTCCCACAGCCAGAGGGAAACGGCCATACTTGTCTCGTGCCGCATAAATCCCCTGCTCGCTCATGACTAAAACGCAAATAGACCCTTCAATAATGCCGCGCATGGAAGCTATTCCTTCCACAATATTATCACCGCGATTAATCAGGCAGGCGACAAGTTCCGCGTTATTAACGCCACCACCGGCTACTTCGCTGAAAGAAACCCCCTCGTTAAGAAGCTCTCCCACCAATTTGTTTTTATTTGTGATGAGGCCTGTTGCCACAACAGCGTAAACACCAAATTTGGAACGGAAGATCAGAGGCTGGGGGGACTCATCGTCAATTGCGCCAATACCGAAATGGCCCTCCATCTTTTTATAGTCATCGACAAAACGTGATTTGAATTGCGCCTGTGATATGCCGTGAATAGTGTTATAAAAACCCTTAGCCCCGAATACAGCCATCCCGCCATTTTCTGTGCCCAGATGCGAGTGATAATCAGTCCCGTAAAATAGAGTCTGCACACAGCTTTGATCTGATACTACTCCGAAAATACCACCCATTTTTTCCTTCCTTAATCACGGGTATTAACCCCATAGCAATCTGCTGGTTAATACCCTCCGCTTTGCGGGATTGTTCCCAATAGCCTTTGGCTATTGGATAGTTCGACTTACAAATTTCACTACGCTGCACTTGTAAAATCTGAGTCTCACTACAACTTGCCTATTCCGCTAAGCCGCAGATGACCTCGCGTGACCTTTAGGTTATTAGGTTACTACGCTTTTGGAATTGGAGTTTCACTATAAACAGCTATTCCAATTTGGCTATTGCATTTTTTATTCGCTTTACGCCTTCTTCGATATTTTTCAGCGAAGTAGCATAAGATAAGCGGATATGATCATTGCTGCCAAATGCCGCCCCCGGAACTATGGCAACGTTTGCTTCATCCAGCAGATAATCAATTAACTCCGTTGAACCAATTATTTTCTTGCCTTTGAAGGAGCGGCCATAAACACCGGATACGTTAGGAAATACATAAAAAGCCCCTTCCGGTAACAAACATTTTACGTTCGGTATGTCATTGAGAGCGGCAACTATTACATCTCTCCTTTTCTTAAATTCGCCAACCATTATCGAAACGATGCTTTGATCACCGTTAAGAGCCTCCACTGATGCCTTTTGCGAAATGGAAGTGGGATTGGACGTATTTTGACTCTGAATCTTGCTTACGGCCGCAATTATTTCTTCAGGCCCTGCAGCATAGCCGATTCTCCAGCCGGTCATGGCGTAAGCTTTGGATACACCATTAACTACTATTGTCCTGTCTTTCAGTTTACTTTCCACAGAGGCTATATTGGCAAAAGAATATTTCGTATAAAGAATCTTTTCGTAAATATCGTCCGTTATTATTAATATATCCTCATCGATAAGAACTGAGGCGATAGCTTTTAATTCTTCCGGTGAATACGCTGCTCCGGTCGGGTTGGAAGGCCCGTTAATAATCAGTGCTCGCGTATTTGGTGTTATCGCGGCTTTTAATTGTTGAGGGTTAATTTTGAATCCGTCTTTCTCCAGTGTGTTTAAAATTACCGGTGTTCCGCCCGCAAGAACAACGATATCAGGATAAGATACCCAGTATGGCGCGGGAATGATTACTTCATCGCCCGTTTCAAACAAGGCCTGCGCCAAATTATATAAAGAATGTTTGGCGCCGCAGGAGACAACAATCTGAGATCGTTTGTAGTCAAGAGAATTATCCCTCTTTAGCTTGTTTATAATCGCGTCTTTTAATTCATCCGTGCCACCGACAGGCGTATATTTGGTGAACCCGGACTCAATTGCTTTAATTGCGGCCTGTTTGATATTGGCTGGTGTATCAAAATCAGGCTCACCTGCGCCAAAACCAATCACGTCTCTTCCTTCGGCTTTTAAGGCATTTGCTTTAGCAGTGATAGCTAAAGTCTCTGATGGTTTAATTTTCGCTACTCTTGTCGCTAGTCTCACAATCTACCTCTTGCCATTATTGAATTTATCTATCAGCCCGCGGTGGACATTATCCGGGACCAAACCTTTTACGGATCCTCCCATACTGGCCACTTCTTTGATCAATTTAGAACTTGAATAAAACCATTTGAATCCGCTCATAAGAAATACTGTTTCCACTTCCCTGGTCTGCCGCCTGTTCATCAAAGCCATTTGAAACTCGTATTCAAAATCAGACACGGCACGCATTCCACGCAATATCACGCTGGCGCCTGAACTTTTCAAATAATCCACAAGCAAGCCGCTATGGCTATCCACCTTGACTCCGGGATTGTCACTGAATATTTCGCGAATGAAATTTTCTCTTTCTTCCACAGAAAAAAGATAAGATTTATTCGGATTATAAGCGACCAGAACAATGACTTCATCAAACAACCTTATTCCTCTTTTGATAAGATCAACATGTCCATTTGTAATTGGATCAAAAGAACCCGGATAAATTGCGATCCTGTTAGTAAATTTTTCTTGCGTCATTTCTGCTCCATCTTTAAAAAAGAAATAGCATTGTCACCATATTTTCTTCGATCTATTTGATGCCAAACGGCTTCTCCACAGACACTTTCCATTAAAACTGAGCCAAATTCTTCTCTAGTTGAATGTTGAATTACTATCAAAGCCTCCTCTTGGAAAACCGGATATTCCTTCAATAATTTCAACGTCTTTTCCACTAAGCTATTGTTGTATGGCGGATCGGCAAATATAATATCAAACTTACAATTTTTTTTAAAAAGATCTTTTAAGCCAGACCTGACATCGGCGTTTATTATTCGGCATTTCTTTTCAAAGCTACAATTCTCAATATTCTTTCGCGCTACCGCAGCGATGGTTTTATCTTTTTCAATAAAACAAACTTCTTTTGCTCCCCTGCTTGCAGCCTCTAGACCAACGCTACCGGAACCGGCAAAAAGATCGAGAAATAACTTATCCGAGACATGGCCCAATAAATTTAAAAGAGCTTCACGCAAAAAATCAGAAGTGGGCCTTTCTTTAGATCCGGCAGGAAAATGTAGCGTTCTTCCTTTAGCCATTCCCCCTGTTATGCGCATAATTTCCCGTAGTCAAATTAAAGCACTGAATTATTTGTCGCGCTCATGTTTGTCTATTTTTCTTTTGCCCTACTTGTTATTTTCTGGCCTAACTTTATTACCCACCAAACAGGACCGGAAATTGCGTATCCCATAAAAATCACAAAAGGCCATAAGCTCAAGCTTATAGTAGAGATGAATAACAAATAGCAGATGAGTAACAAAATACCAACCACAATCAAGAATATTTTAAAGGGCATACGCGTATGGAAGTTCATGCCCTTAAAACTATAATATTTAATGTTGCTGACCATCAGCAATGATAACAATATGACAGAGTATATTATATAAGACTGATAATATTTCCCTTCAATTCCAACAAAATGAAAAAATATAACTGCAGTAGCGATGACGGAAGCAGCGGCAGGAATTGGCAGGCCGTTAAATACTTTGCTGTCAATTATACCGATCTGGATATTGTAACGTGCCAATCTAAGCGCGCCGCAAGCAACAAATAAAAATCCGGCAAACAAGCCTAATTTTTCATCAGATGACATTGCCCAGATATAAACCAGTAAAGAAGGGGCTACACCAAAGGCTATTAAATCCGAAAGGGAATCGTATTCCGCGCCAAACTTACTTGTTGTATTTGTCATTCGGGCAATACGGCCATCGAGCCCATCAAAAACAAGGGAAACTAAAATTGCTATGGCAGCAATGTAATATTTCCCCTGAACGGAAGCGATAATGGAATAGAAACCAGCGAACAAACTGGCTGTAGTAAGAAGGTTTGGTAATAAATATATTCCTTTTTTGATTCGCATATTTTTTACTCGCGGCTCTTTATTCATGATAAATATCCTAATGGTGATTTACCGGCTCTGACCTTATCTCCGAGTTTAACTGAAATTCTTGAATCCTCAGGCAAATAGACATCCACGCGTGAACCAAAACGAATCAAACCAAATCTTTCACCTTTTTTGACCTCTGCTCCGACATTGACCCAACAGACAATCCGGCGAGCGATGAGGCCTGCTATCTGAACAGCCCAAAGCGCCCGGCCATCTTCAGTGCGGATCATCACTTCATTGCGTTCATTATCCAGTGAAGCTTTATCCAGATTAGCAGAAAGAAATTTCCCCTCGTGGTAATTGATTTTTTCAATTTTTCCGGGATAAGGCGCCCTGTTGACATGGACGCTGAAGACATTCATAAAAATGCTTATTTTTTTAAATTTACCGGCGATAGTTCCTTTCATGTCGACATTCTCTATCTTGATTACTTTACCATCTGCAGGAGAAATCACCAGTTTCTCTTCTTCCTGAAAAGATCTTTCCGGATTACGGAAAAACCAAATAATAAAGAATGTTATGGCAGCCATTAAAATTATTAACCAACAAATGCCGGAAAACCAAATTAAAACAGTAAGAACAAGGGAAATGAAGATAAAGGGATAACCTTCTTGAGCGATAATACTATCATGTTTCATAAATTATATATCTTCCTTTATGCTATGCTGAGTTAATTCTTACACCAAGACGGCAAAACAAAGAATCAATATGTATTCCAAAAAGATAGCCACCACCTGGGCGTCTCGGTAACAAACGAGGTTAAGTTGATATATTAATTGGGTTCAGTTGTCAATTAATCTTTGATTTTTTAACTATAACCTTGACATCGCCTATGGAAGAAGTATATTTTAGAAGAAAATGACTGAAGGAGTAAAAAATGTCCCCAAAAGTTAAAATTTTCACGTTAAGTACATGCAGTCATTGTAAGGCTACAAAGAAATTCCTGAATGATAATGGCATTACATTTGAGTTTGTTGATGTGGATAGAACTGAGGGCACACAGAGGGAAATTGTTTTAGAAGAAGTGGTTAAATACAATCCCCAACGTTCTTTTCCGACTATTATAATTGGCGACAAAATTATTGTCGGCTTTAAAGAGGATGATATCCGAAAGGCTTTAGGTATCTAATGAAACCTGCCGAACTGTATGAAATGTTAAAAAAGGTTCAAGAACCAAAAGGTTACTTTTTTAATAAAGATAAAGATTGGGTTTTGGCTATTCTTCAAGATCTGTTAATAAATAAGAGCCGATACGGTTATGCCTCCTGCCCCTGTCGTCTTGCAGCGGGTGATCGCAATAATGATAAAGACATTATTTGCCCCTGTGTTTACAGACCGCAAGACGTGAAAGAATATGGAAGTTGTTATTGCAATTTATATGTATCCCGCCAGTGGAATGAAGATAAGATTCCCCATAAATATGTGCCTGAAAGAAGACCTCCGGATACAATTGTTTTTTAATTATCCACAATTAAGTACAAATTATCATCAATTTCATTGACAAACAAGCCAAAGAACAATAAGTTAAGGAATCAAAAAATATATAATTGAGGAGTTATCTTCATGATCAATATTTATAAATGTAAGAAAAAGAGAATTTTAATTGATGAAATATGCATTGACACGACTTGTGAATGGTGGCTGAAAAACGAAGTCCTCTTGAACTGTACATGGGTTGCCTGTAATTATGGACCATTTACACTGGAAGAAGTAGGTGACATGATGGGTGTTACCCGTGAAAGAATCCGCCAGATCGAAGCCAAAGCGCTAAAAAAACTCCAGCACAAAAAGAGAAGAGACCAACTTAAGGATTTTGCAGCACCTGGAAATGACTGGGATAACTTATAGATAATGTATTGATCCCATTTCGCTATGCTCATGGGATAGTTCAACTTACCAATTCCAATGCGCTTCGCTTTTGGAATTGGAGTCTCGCTATTATTTTTTTTTCTTTCGTAATTTTTCCGAAAATAACACTTCGTTCATATAAGCTTTGCATTCATCACTGGCAAAAAGCATTGATCCTATGGAAAATTCCAGATCAATTGCGGCCATTTTATCCATTCTCGGTACAATTGAACAAATATTTTTAAGTTTTTCCACTGCCTTTGTAGAACGTTTTGCCAATACCTCAGCCATATTTTCTGCAACCTGCATGAATTTTTCCGGCTGCGCGACTTTGTTGACTAAGCCTATTTTTAATGATTCGTTAGCCCCAATGGGTTCGCCAAGCATCACTATCTCTTTTGCTTTAGTTAAGCCGACAACCTGGCTTAAAGGATGGAAAAGCGGATTGAAGCCAAATTTCAGTTCCGGATGACAGAAGATCGCGCTTTCGGAAGCCACGACAAGATCACAAACAGTAACTATATTGAAACCACCACCCAAAGCGATACCGCCTACCGCAGCAATAACAGGCTTATTACAGGAGTATATTTTTTTCACATATTTCTTCATCGATTCAAAGTATTCTTCACCCTGAACATTCGGCAAACTGGATATTTCTTTTATATCCATGCCGGCGGAAAAAACATATTCTCCACCGGTAATGATTATGGATCTAACATCATTATCATTTTCCAAATCAACAAACGCAGAATAGAGTTCGTTGTGCATTTCGTGGGAAATCGCATTCATTTCACGGGGACGGTTAAGTTTAACTATGGCGTACCCATTTTTCTTTTCAATTATTAATGTATTATAAGTCATTTTTGTTATTTACTTTAACTCGCAGATCTTTACCTGTCTTGAAGAACGGCGTTTTCCTTTCTCCGAGCTTTACCTGTAATCCCGATTTGGGATTCCGGCATAAACGCGGTTTTCTTTCTCTAATCGTAAAATTACCAAACCCTCTAATTTCAGTACGCTCTCCGTTTTTCATCGCTTCAGTCATCGAAGCAAATATGATATTTACTGCATAAGCAATATCTTTATTAGAATATATTTTAAACTTTTCTTGGACTTTATTGATTAAATCGCTTTTGGTCATAATAGTTTACCAAGTTACATTGATGGACGATATAAGTAGCCAACCCCTCCCCAACTTTCCGCCTTTTCGTTTAAGGAACGGCTAAGTTGGTTAGCCGCGCTTTCGAACACATAGTCCAAAATAGATGCACGTTTTTTCTGGGGATAAACCAAATCATATTTCCCATCTTTGCCCGCTAATTGGCTGGCCAATTTGGCTGCTGATCCCATATCACCAAGATAATCAACCAAGCCATATTCTTTGGCCTGACGACCGGTAAATACCCTGCCATCGGCAATTGCAACAACTTGCTGCCTGGGAATATTCCGATCGCGAACTATAACATCAACAAACTGGTTATAAATATCATCAATCAAATCTTGAATAATTTTTCTTTCTTCAGGGGTCATATCCCTTAAAGGAGAACCGATATCTTTATATTTGCCGCTTTTAACTACCGATGCTTTTAAGCCAATTTTTTTGAGGAGTTCTTCGAAATTGGCAAATTGCATAATCGCTGAAATACTTCCGGTAATTGTACCGGCATTGGCCACTATTTTATCGGCAGCGCAAGCAATCAGAAGTCCACCTGAGGCTGCAACAGAACCCATAGATACAACTACTTTTTTCTTTTTCTTAAGCTCTATCACAGCATCATAAATTTCCTGTGAAGCCGCCACACCGCCCCCCGGAGAATCTATCCGCAATACTACCGCAACAATGGAATCATCACGGCCAAAATCCACCAATTGCTCCGTAATCTCCATAGAATCAGTAATTATGCCATTGACGCTAACTACTCCAACTTTGTCATTTAAGGAAAAAGTTTTATTATTAACGGTATGAGCACCAGCTTTGTAGAAAAAAAGATAAAAAATAAATCCCAAAGCAAAAAGCAAAAGCACGCCATAAATGACCGGATGTTTTCTCATACTTGTTATTCGTCCTTCTGCTGGCTGCCGATTTTCACTTCAGCCAGCGCCTGAGCGAGATTGGAGCCTAGATTTTCCTTATTGTTGATATACTGATTTGAAGCAGATGTTGATGCCGGTGCCGCAGCAGGCGCTTCCATTTCCTTAATGCTCAGCCTTATTTTCTTGGATTTTGTATCAATACTTTTAACCACAGCTGATACAATATCTCCCACTGCATATAGTTCCGCTGAAGTCTTTACACGTTTCTGACTAATTTCGGAAATATGAACCAGGCCTTCAATGCCTTCTTCAATCTCCACAAATATTCCGAAATCGGTAAAGTTGGTAATTTTACCTGTTACAACACTACCGGGCGCATACTTCTGCGGTAAATCTTCCCAGGGATTTTTTTCGATCTGTTTTATGCCCAGAGAGAATTTTTCATTTTCTATATCAATATTCAAAACAACGGCTTCAACTTCCTGACCTTTTTTGAAATGTTCTGATGGATGAGCAACTCTGTGCTTCCAAGAAATGTCAGATACATGAACCAAACCATCAATTCCCTCTTCTATTCCGATGAATACCCCGAAGTTGGTAATATTTCTGACCGCGCCTTTAACAACCGTACCTACCGGATACTTTTCTCTTAGTTTCTCCCATGGATTTGGTGACGTCTGTTTCAAGCTTAAAGAAACTCGTTTGGCATCAGGACTTACTTCCAAAACAACAACATTGACTACTTCGCCCACATTTAATACTTTTGATGGGTGTTTAATTTCTCGAGTCCAGTACATCTCTGAAATATGCACCAAACCTTCAACTCCCGGCTCTAATTCAACAAATACTCCGTAATCCGTTAAGTTTACAACCTTGCCTTCAACAAGAGCGCCAACAGGATACTTTTCTGAAATTTTCTCCCAGGGATTGTCGGTTAATTGTTTCAACCCCAGAGAAACTCTCTCCTTTTCCCGGTCAAAGGATATAACTTTAACATTAATTTTTTCGCCTTTATGGAATGTTTCTGCAGGCTTGGCAATTCTCCCCCAAGAGATATCCGTAACATGAAGCAGTCCGTCAATTCCACCTAAATCAATAAAAATGCCGTAATCGGTTATGTTCTTAATTACACCTTCAACAATGCTGCCTTCTTCAATATTTTTTAAGGTATCTTTCTTATCTGATTCCCTCTCCGTAGCCACAATGGAACGACGGGATAAAACGACATTGTTGCGTTTACGATCATATTTTAAAACGTTGAAATCCAGCTTTTGACCCACGAATTTGTCTAAATCTTTAATCGGATGGTTATCAATCTGTGAACCAGGCAGAAAAGCGGTAACACCTATGTCCACAGAAAGTCCGCCTTTAACTTTTTCGATAACGGTGCCCTTTATGATGATATTATTTTCACACGCATTTTTAATTTCATCCCAAACTTTGAGTTTGGCTGCTTTATCCCGCGATAAAACCAGGTTACCATCTGAATCTCTCTTATCAATGAAAACTTCTATATCATCACCAACAGAAATATTAATACTTCCCTGGGCGTCTTGAAGTTCTTTTATTGGAATAAAACCTTCCGTTTTCCAACCGACATCAACCATGACTGTGTCCGGTGTGATTTGTACCACCTTACCTTTAGCTATATCTCCATATTTTAATTGATCAAGGCTTTGCTCGTATAGTTCTGTGAAACTAAGATCAGCTTCTCTAGGCTGTGACGACTGAGTTGTTGCATCTTTTGCGGCGGAGTTTACATCAACCTCCTTTTCTTTTGTTAAGTTTGAGTTGTTATTGTTAACCATTAAACTATTACCCCCTTTTTATGAATCCCTTTAATCGTAAGTTTTTATCATACTGAAAATCAAATAGCAAGTTAATTCCCTTGCGTTTTTCCTAATGATTATGCATATCCCCACCTTTTTCCCCGCTAATATGTTTAATAATTTTTTCTACTACTCCTTCCACGGACAACCCTGTCGAATCAATGATTATGGCGTCTGCCGATGCTGTAAGTGGAGCAATTTTTCGTTTTGAATCCTGATAGTCCCTAGTCATCATATCTTTTTGTAGGGCTTGATATTCAACACCGTTACCCTTTGCCAGCAGTTCATTGTATCTTCTTATTATTCTTTCTTCAATATTCGCATCGAGATAAAATTTGTAATCGGCGTGAGGAAAAACTATCGAGCCCATATCTCTGCCCTCCGCTACAATGCCTCCCTGCAAACCAGTTTCCCTCTGCAGATTAAGCAAGCTCTCTCGAACAACAGCAAAAGCGGATATTTTGGACGCGGCTAACCCTACCTCTTCTGTACGAATTTTATTCCCAACGTCTTCTCCATCGACTGAAACTACCATTTTCCCGTCAATATTTTTTAAAGATACTGCAGTATTGAAACAAAGTTTAGCTAACGCGGATGTATCTTCCAGAGATATTTTAGCTTTCAGCGCTTTATGCGCCAATGCCCGGTAGAGAGCACCTGTGTCCAGATAGATATAACCTAATTTCTTCGCCAATGCTTTACTTACGGTGCTTTTACCGGCACCAGCTGGTCCGTCTATGGTTATGATCTTTTTCTTTTCCATACTGCTAATCATCTCTCCTCATCCGGCAGCGGCAAAAGGACAACTTGCCATAAAATTACAAAGAATGTAAGATTATGAAAATTTTCATTGAGCGAGATAGCTGATTATGCGCAAACTAATTCAAAATCAATATATTAATTTTGCAACTTTATTTTTGCTCATCATTTTTCAAGCAAGTATTTGCTTTGCTGAATTTACCATTGATGATGAAAAAAAGCTGGGCAAGGAATTTTACGAAAAACTGGAAAAAAATAACTTTCTCCTGGAAAATAAACGGCTTAATAACTATATAAATCAAATCGGCAATTTAATTCTCGCGCAAAGCAAAAAATCTCCCTTTGAGTTTCATTTTTCCATTGTGAACAGTAACGCAATAAACGCTTTTGCTACGCCCGGCGGTTATATATATATTAATAAAGGCTTAATTAATATTGCCGAAAACGAGGGTGAGTTAGCCGGGGTCATTGCCCACGAAATAGGCCATGCCCATGCCCGTCACGTTGCCAGCATTATCGAAAAGTCTCAAAAATTAAATATTGCCACATTAGCCGCAATTATTGCCGGAGCTTTCCTCGGAGGTGGCGGTGAAGCTACTGCGGCTATTGCCGCTTTTGCTGTTGCCGGTTCAAGCACCATGACTCTTAAATATATGCGTGAGCATGAAGAAGAAGCAGATCGGTTGGCTATAACCTACCTTGCTAGCGCTGGTTACTATCCTGGCGCGATGGTTGATTTTCTCAAGATAATGAAACAGCATGAATTCATATCTAAAACTATGCCTTCCTATCTGATGACCCACCCCGGTACCGATCAACGTATTTTCTATTTGGATAGTCTTATTCTAACCAGTTATCGCCAGACAGGGGCAAAAAATATCGTCGGTAATTTAAAGAGAATGCAAACATTGATTTCATTGGATGAGGTTGATTTAGATTCGCGTCAAAAACAACTAAAAGAAGCATTGAGCAAGAATCCCAGAAATATTGATGTACTCTATGCTCTGGCTTTAGCCGAAGATAAGCTTGGCCAAACAAGTTTGGCCTTGGAGCATTTTCAAAAAGCGCTAAGTTTATCACCCCAGGATGATGATATTTTAAAAAATATCGGGTTAATTTATTTGAAAATTGGCAAAGCAGATCTTGCGCTAACCTATATTCAACGTGCTGCCAATTCAAATACTAATAACAATGAAATTATTTTGGCCTTGGGTAAAACTTATTTTGCCCAAGGTAATTTTCAAAAAGCTCTTGAGAGTTTTTTGAAATTGGAAAACAACGAACTTGATGACGTGGACATGAATTATCACATAGCAATGGCTTACGGCAAACTCAACAATAGAGGTGAATCCCACTATTATTTTGGTTTATATTTTAAGAAAGAGAAAAAGAAGGAAAGTGCTCTCTTCCATTTTAAAGAAGCCCTTAAATATTTTTCGTCGGGTTCGGAACGCACCGAAGCCATTAATAAGGCAATTAAGGAATTGGAAAACCAGCCCGCCAAGCAACCAGTCAAAAAATAAAGGCCATTATTCTTTTATCATTGCGAAAAAGTAAACAATACATTATAAGACTTTCAATTCAATTATTTTCGAAAGGAGTCTCAAAGTGAACATTTTAATTTTTGGCCCTAACGGCAGCGGCAAAGGAACCCAAGGCGCTGTAGTTCAAAAGAAATATGGCATACCCCATATTGAAACAGGTGTTATTTTCCGTCAGAATATTTCCAAGAAAACCCCGCTGGGAGAAAAAGCAAAAGCATTTATAGATCGCGGCGAACTTGTACCTGATGATACTACCATTCCCATGATTCTAGACCGTCTGAAGGAAGATGATTGCAAAAAAGGCTGGCTACTGGACGGTTTCCCCCGCAATCTGGCTCAGGCTGAAGCACTCTGGAAAGCTTTGGAAAAAGAAAAAATTAAATTGGACTATGTCATCGAAATCGATCTGGATCGTGAATCGGCAAAAAAACGAATTATGGGACGCCGTCTGTGCAAGACTGATAATAACCATCCCAACAATATCTATATCGATGCTATTAAACCTCATGAACACAATGGTAAGACGGTTTGCCGGGTATGCGCCTGTGAAGATCTTTCAACACGCGCCGATGATCAGGACAGTGCGGCCATCGACAAACGCCATGGTATTTACTATGATACCAAAACCGGCACACTGGCAGCGGTTAACTACTTTAAAGAAAGAACAAAGATTGTTACCGTTGATGGCAGCGTGAGTGTAAAAGAAGTATCGGAAGCAATTTTAAAGAAACTTGCATAATTCTTCAGGAAAAATTTATGATATAAGCCCCCCGGATGTTATGGAGGGCTTTTTCATCTTCATACCAATTCGCTTTCTTTGGTTAACTTTGTTGGCTACGTTATCCTTTGAAATCAAATGGTATCAGCAATAGAGAACTATGGAAAACATTAGAAACTTCAGCATTATCGCCCATATTGACCACGGCAAATCAACCCTTGCCGACCGGTTGATTCAATTTACCGGCGTCTGCAACGAAAGAAACTTTCAGGATCAGATTCTGGATAATATGGATATTGAAAGAGAGCGCGGCATTACCATAAAAAGTAATGCCATCTCCCTTCCCTATCATGCTCATGATGGTAAAGATTACATCCTGAACCTGATTGATACTCCGGGCCATGTTGATTTTTCTTATGAAGTATCCCGCTCGCTGGCATCGTGTGAAGGTGTTTTGCTCCTGGTAGATGCCGCCCAGGGAGTGCAGGCGCAAACACTGGCTAATCTTTATCTGGCGCTGGAACATAATCTGGAAATTATACCGATAATTAACAAGATCGATCTTCCTTCCGCCGACATTGACCGGGTACTGGAGGAAATTGATTCGGAACTTGGCCTTGATCCTGATACCCATATAAAATGTTCAGCCAAAGAAGGTATCGGTATAGAAGAAATTCTGGAAGCAATTGTTCAGCGGATTCCGCCACCTAAAGGGAATGCCGAAAATCCGCTAGCGGCTTTAATTTTTGACGCCCATTACGATTCTTTCCGCGGCACAATTATTCACTGTCGTGTTTTCGAAGGAGTGGTTAAAAGCGGCGATATCATCAAATTTATGTTCAACGGGACTGCCTACAAAGTGGAAGAAGTCGGCCATTTTCTGCTCACCCGCACCAAGCGTGAGAAGTTATCCGCAGGGGAAGTCGGTTATATTATCGCCGGAGTGAAAACAGTCGCCGATGTTCGCACAGGAGACACAATTACCTTGCAGGAAAGGCCATGCAGTCAGCCTCTGCCCGGCTTCAAGGAAGTTAAACCGGTTGTCTTTGCATCTATTTATCCCATTGCTTCTGATGATTACCAGGACTTGGCCGATTCTCTGGAGAAGTACAAATTAAACGATGCCTCTTTTATTTACGAAAAAGATTCTTCCGCCGCGCTGGGTCAGGGATTCCGCTGCGGTTTTCTTGGGCTTCTTCATCTTGATATTGTGCAAGAGAGGTTGGAGCGAGAATATGATCTTTCGATTATCCTGTCAGTTCCCAGCGTCCGCTTCCGTTTCACACTCAAAGACAACAAAGTTATTTATGTGGATAATCCCACTCACTATCCAGATCCTGCGGAAATTGCTAAAGGCGAAGAACCTTATATCCGCGCGGCCATGATGCTTCCTGAACGCTATCTTGGGACGGTCATGAAACTATGCATGGAAAAACGCGGTGTCAATTCCATTATGAATTACACCGGACCGGGTCGCGTAGAGTTATCTTATGAGATGCCCCTGGCGGAAGTTATTTTTGATTTTTACGACCGTTTTAAATCCGTAACACAAGGCTACGGATCATTCGACTACGACATCATTGATTACCGCGAAAGCACGCTGGTCTTGATGGATATTCTAGTGAATGGTGAAAAGGTTGACGCTCTGTCGCAAATTCTACACCGTGACCGGGCGCGCTCCCGTGGTTTGAACGCTTGCGAACGCCTCAAAGAAGAAATACCGCGACAGATGTTCAAGATTGCTATTCAGGGCGCTATCGGTTCAGAAATCATCGCCCGCAGTACTATCAGCGCGTTTCGCAAAGATGTTACTGCAAAATGCTATGGCGGTGATATCAGCCGCAAAAGAAAATTGCTAGAAAAGCAAAAAGCCGGAAAAAAACGAATGAAGATGATCGGTTCAGTGAGTATTCCGCAAAGTGCGTTTTTGGCGGTACTGAAATCTGATACCGATTAGGCATTCTATTCCCTCTTCAAGCGCTAGCTGCGTTGGCTGTGTCGTCGGCTTACTCAACGTATGGAAAATACACCTCGTCGCCTCCGACTTGCTACCATCTTGAATATGAAACATAATAATTTTTATTGCGAATTACAATTATGAATAATGAACAAGCCGGGCTCTATATTCACATTCCTTTTTGCAAAAGCAAATGTGGCTATTGCAGCTTTTATTCAATCAAGTCACTAAATCTGATTCCGGACTTCACTTCCGCATTAAAGAAAGAAATGAAGCTCTACACTAAGCTTTTTAAATCTTTTGATACCATTTATTTTGGCGGTGGCACACCTTCCCTTCTGACTCCCCAACAAATTAAAATAATTTTAAAACCTATTAGTAAATTTTACAAGATCGATCCTGGCGCTGAAATCACTCTGGAAGTAAATCCAGGCGACGTGACTTTAGAATATTTTAGAGCTCTGCGCTCATTGGGTGTTAACCGGTTAAACATTGGCATACAATCTTTCAACAATCAACTCTTGAAATATCTTGGCCGCAGGCATTCGGCAAGTGACGCTTTGACGTCAATGGACGCCGCCAGAGAGGCAGGTTTTACCAATATCGGGATAGACCTCATTTACGGTGTGCAGCAGCAGAATATTAAATCATGGAATAAAACTCTACAAGAGGCTATATCACTAAAGCCCGAACATATTTCCTGCTACCAGTTGTCTCTTGCGCCTAAAACGCCTCTTTATCAAATATATCAGGATCAAAGCATTAAACTGCCGTCAAATGAGCAGCAGGCAAAATATTTTTTTAGCACCTCTGAAACTTTGGAGAATGCCGGTTATCTTCACTACGAAGTTTCCAACTTTGCCCGCGCTGAAAGCTTAAAATCAAAACACAACATGAAATACTGGCAGCATGCGCCTTACTTGGGATTAGGACCTGCTGCCCATTCTTTTCTGGAAAATAAGCGCTGGTGGAACAAGTCTGCCGTCAAACGCTATATAAGAAATATTTTTCAAGATAAAATGCCGGTGGAAGATGCGGAAACCCTAACGTCTGAGCAATTGCAGCTGGAAATGTTGTTCTTATCTTTACGCACCCATACAGGCATTGATCTGAATCTCTACAAAACAAAATATGCCGCTGATTTGCTCGAGGATAAAAAATCCATCATCAGCTCTCTGATAAAAAATAATCTTGTGGAAATAAAAGATGGTTTTTTGCGTCCCACACGGTCAGGTATGGCCGTAGCTGATAGTCTGGCGTTGATTTAGAATTGGAAGAATAATACTTTATGAAATGCTTGATCTCTTGGGCTTGTAATATTTTCAATTTTAGCGTATCTCTCCATCGCGATAATATTTTATTGTGAAACTCCAATTCTAATGAAACTCAGATATTAAAAACACAGTGCAGTAATATCTGTAAATTGAATTATCCCACGTGAAAAGCAAAGTGGGACTATATTGTAATGAGACCCAAACTTCAGAAATCGAAGATGACCTTTAGGTTACAAAGTGCACTGAAGCTTGCAGGTCAAACAATCCCGCAAAGCGGAGGGTATAATACCCGTGATAAAAGGTGGATAATTTGAAGCGTCTCTTATTTCTGATCATTCTACTGATGTCACTGATTGCGGCAAGCTGCATTCCCGCGGCGATCGGTGTGGTCGGCTGGTATAGTCTTACTGTCAAGGATGAAAAACAGATACTTGCCGATAAATCTGAATGCGAAGAAAAGGCAATGAATATTATCGAAAGCAGAAAAGTAGAAATTCAGGCCAGAGAAAATGACCAAACCAAGATATCGGCAATTGACCAGATATTCCAAAAAGAGTTTTCAGCATGCATGAAGGAGAAAGCTTATTATAAAACTGCTACCGGTAAGGGAACAAAAAACAATTGATGCCATTTTAATTTCATGAGCTACAATCCTGTCTTATTAACGCACCAAAAAGTTCTTCCCACAAAATCACCACTGAAACTTACGTATAGTGTGCTATTCTCCATTTCATTTTCGGCAAAAGGAACACGCAGGCCGGAAATTTGTGTGTAATTATAAATCCAAATTTCTTGATTGTTTTCCATTTTGACCGTGCGGCCGGGCGCGCCCAGGATTTTCAAAGTGTCTTCCTTGGTTGTCTTTCCCGCTTCAATTTTAGCAGCAATACTGTCGTCTTTGGCTGTTTTTTGTCCCTGCCCCACGGCACACCCCCAGAGCATTAGGAAGAATAACAACAGCAGAAAAACAAGTTTAATATAGTTACATCTGTCCATAATCATTTAGAAATTTCTACCACAGTCGGCAGCAAAAAATAAGTTTTTTATTTAGTCGCTTGTTGTGGTGCCAGCTCCCGATTGGCATAATCTTTATAGATTTCGTCTTGAACAAACAACTCGAATAAATCAGCGTCAATATGTTGATCTTTAACCATAAACTCCATAATTTTCAAGGCTTCAGCAACATTTTTGCCTTTTTTATAAGGCCTGTCTTCGGCTGTGAGAGCCTCAAATATATCCGCAATGGTGATAATGCGTGATTGCAGGAAGATTTGATCAGCCTTGAGCCCCAGTGGATAACCGGTGCCATCAATCTTTTCATGGTGAGCAGCGGCATAATCGGCGATATGGCGCATCTTTTTAGGAAAGGGAAGTCCCGATAGCATCTTATAAGATAAAGCAGCGTGGTTATTAATTATGATTTTTTCTTGATAATTAAGCGTCCCACGGCGAATACTTAAATTATAAATTTCATCTTCAGTCAAGAGCGGTAATGTTTGACTGTTGGCGCGCCACATTCTCTTGCCAATTTTCCTAATCCGTTCAATCACTTCATCTTTAATAAATTCGTCGCCACGATTAACTTTAACCAGAAAATTGTATTCTTCCTCCAGTGTTTTTATTTCCCTTTCCATTAGTTCCGGTGAATTAGCTGTTTTATTGTTTTTAGTTTGTTGCGCAGCCATTTGATATTCAAGTTTGAGCATCTCAAACCGTGTTTTAATATCCAATATACGGTCATAGACTTTTTCGAGTTTTGTCGATTTATCGACAACATGTTCCGGAGTGGTAATCTTGCCCACATCATGCAACCAGGCAGCCATGCGCAACTCCCGCAATTGATCTTCGGAGAATATAACAGAAGCAAATGGCCCCTGCTTTTTTTCGTTTATTTTATTGGCTATAGTCATTGTCAAATGGGCAACACGGCGGACATGGCCACCGGTATAAGGCGATTTTTCATCAATGGCTGTAGCAATTGTTTTAATAAACGATTCCAGTAGATTTTCCAAATCGGAAATCAGGCGGTTATTAGTAAGCGCTACCGCCGCTTGTGAGGCTAAAGATAACGTCATCTCCTGAAATTCCAATGAAAAGTTTACAACAGCACCTGTTGCTTGATCCTGCGCGTTTAAAAGCTGCAACACAGCGATAATATCGTTTTCATGGTTACGCATTGGAACAACCAGCATTGATTGGGAACGATAGCCATTATCCTGATCATACTTTTTTGTTCCTTCAAAATTAAAACTATGAGCATCATAGACATCCGCAATGTTCACCGCTTCCCCAGAAATAGCAACGTATGCAGAGACATTGGAGTAGTTAGGAGAGCCATCCTCTTTTTTTAATTTCACGGCAGGCCATGTTATTTTTCCGCCGGCCCCACCCATGCTTACACCCAGTGATTCATTTTTGATAATGGCAAAATGAAGTTCGGACTCATCATCGGACATTATATAAAGAGTGCCACCATCAGCATTTGTAAATTTGAGCGCCTCATCCAGAATCATTTCCAGAAGGCGTTCAATATTTTTTTCGCCGGATAGAGCTACACCAATTTTGGTCAAATTTTGGATATGATCATAGATGGTTAGATGACCACTTTTATTTTTTTTATTTTGGCTCATGCAAATAATCTCAATCTAATTATAAACTACCTGATTTTGACAATTGGTATTTCTTTTTCCAGGCGTTTTCTCATTTTTTCCAATTCATCAACGGAAACCGGTTTTACCTTCAGATACTTTTTGTCCAATGTTTTTGTCGGAACAAATTTCTGCATAGTATAGCGTCTGGCGCCAGATATCAGCTGGGCTATTTTTAGAATATCATTCTCCATTGTCAGAGATTGTACCACAGTTGTGCGAAATTCGTGCGGAATTTTTGCCTGTAAAATAATATTGATGCTTTCTTTGATCAAGTCTGTTTTGAGCGGCACTCGGGCAATTTTCTCATATTTCTCCAGTGGCGCCTTAATATCCATGGCGATGAAATCGAGCAGTTTTTCATTAAGAAGCTTTTGGATAACTTCAGGCCTAGAGCCGTTGGAATCAAGCTTTACGGCAAAACCCATTTTTTTAATCCGCCTGATGAAAGGCATTAAATCATTTTGAATAGTGGGTTCACCACCGGTAATTGTGACTGCGTCTATTTTCCCTATGCGTGTTTTAAGGAATTCCAGAACATCTTTTTCCTGCAGACAGTGACCGAATAATTTGGAATCGACCAATTCCGGATTATGACAATATGGACATTTAAAATTGCATCCCTGTAAAAAAATAATACTGCTGATCTCACCCGGATAATCAATAAGTGATACTTTTTGCAAACCGCCGATCTTCATTTTTACGTCTCTATATAAAACAGATCTTAAAGGTTAAAGCCCCGCCGAATTGGCTGGGCTTTCCGGTATTTTTCTTTTATTTTTTATGCGTTACTGAAATCTGAAAACCTTTCGCGAATCAAATTCTTCCTGCTTACCTTTATTCCATTGCTTGACCGGACGCAAATAACCAACAACACGTGAATAAACCTCACAGGCCATAGCACAGGTCGGACAATTTTCTACCTCGCCTTTGATGTATCCGTGGGATGGACACACGCTAAAAGTAGGTGTAAACGTAATATAAGGCATATGATAAGTCGAACATATTTTTCGAACCAGGGACTTTACCGCCACAGGGTCATCCACCCGTTCACCGGCATAGGTATGAAAAACTGTGCCGCCTGTATATCGAGTTTGAATTTCATCCTGCAAATCCAACGCCTCAAAAACATCATCGGTATAATTAACCGGTAGCTGTGTCGAGTTTGTATAAAACGGTTCCGCGTTTTTCGATTTCCCATCGCTGGCGCAAATAATATCGGCATATTTTTCTTTATCTATTTTGGCTAAACGATACGAAGTTCCTTCCGCCGGCGTTGATTCCAGATTATAGTTATTACCAGTTTCCTTTTGAAACTCGATTAGTTTATTTCTCATAAAATCAAGAACGTTTTTTGTAAAAAACTGACCCTCAGGCGAAGCAATGTCTTTGCCCAATAGATTCAAGCAGGCTTCATTCATTCCGACGAGCCCAATGGTGGCAAAATGATTCTTCCAGTATTCGTTAAATCTTTCTTTCACCTGGCGCAAATAATACTTAGTGTAAGGATAAAGATTACCTTCGGTAAACTTCTCCAAAACTTTTCTTTTTGTTTCCAGACTTTCTTTTGCCAAAACCATCAGCTTTTCCAGCCGCTGCAAGAAATCCCTTTTAGATTTAGCCAAATAACCAACGCGCGGCATATTGATCGTAATCACTCCTATCGATCCGGTAAGAGGGTTGGAGCCGAAAAGACCGCCACCTCTCATAGCCAATTCCCGATTATCAATCCGTAACCGGCAGCACATACTGCGGGCATCTTCCGGACTCATATCCGAATTGATAAAATTAGAGAAGTAAGGCACGCCGTATTTTGCCGTCATTTCCCATAAATCCTGCATATTGGAATTATCCCAGTCAAAATCTTTAGTGATGCTGTATGTGGGAATGGGAAATGTAAAAACTCTTCCTTTGGCATCACCTTCCGCCATCACCTGTAAAAATGCCTTATTGAAGAGATCCAATTCTTCCTGGAATTCCTTATAAGTTTCTTTTTGCGGTTTTCCGCCGATAATTACATGCTGATCGGCATAATACCTAGGAACGGTGACATCCAGAGTCACATTGGTAAAAGGCGTCTGGAAACCGACGCGTGTCGGTACATTGATATTAAAAATAAATTCCTGCAGCGCCTGTTTGATCTCTTTAATAGTCAAACCATCGTAACGGATGAATGGTGCCAGCAGTGTATCAAAATTGGAGAAAGCCTGCGCTCCGGCTGCTTCTCCCTGCAAGGTATAGAAGAAATTAACCACCTGACCTAAAGCACTGCGTAAATGCTTGGCCGGCTTGCTTTCCACCTTTCCGGATACACCTTGGAATCCTTGCAGAAGTAAATCATACAAATCCCAACCGACACAATAAACGGAAAGTAAACTCAAATCATGAATATGGAAATCACCTTCTGTGTGAGCCTTACGAATTTCCGGCGAATAAATTTCATTGAGCCAGTACACTTTGCTAACTTCTGAAGATATGTAATTATTCAAGCCCTGCAATGAATAATCCATATTACTGTTTTCATTTATTTTCCAATCAGATTTATTCAAATACTGATCAACCAGGTCAACCTCCATCTTATTGACAATATCCCTAAGGCGGGAATGTTGATCACGGTAGATTATGTAGGATTTAGCCGTTTTACGGTAAGTGGTTTGCAGAAGAACTTCTTCGACAATATCCTGAATTTCCTCGACGGATAAAACTTTGCCGTCAAAAAGTTTTTCCGCAAGATTTAAAACCTTGATGGTTAGCTTGCGAGCTTCTATATGGTCAAACTCGCCAGTAGCAGCACCGGCCTTGGCAATAGCATTGGTGATTTTTTCCGCTTTGAATTTTACAAGACGGGTGTCTCTCTTTCTAATTTTTGTGTTCATATGCCCCCTCCCGGCTTTATAAAACAAAATTTATTATCGCCCAATAATACACAACATATTGCGGTTTTAAGGAACAGTACCACTACATATAGTCATACGCAAGCAAAATATTTATTTTCTTAAGTATTTTTCAATGATATTCTTGATTTTTAATCAGGGGCAGTTTATTGTTGAAACTCCAATTCCGAAAGCCCAGCGGAATTGGTAAGTTGAATAATCCCGCGAAGCGGAGGGTAAGAACCCGGAATCTTGCTTTGTGGTTCTTACCCGTGATTGAATGCTAAATATACTTTGTTGAGATAAGACATTTGAAAATAGATAAAGCAAAAGCCTCGGAAATAAAAGGATTTTTGGATGAAGATGAAGCAGATCGACTCTTTAGCCTGGCGCTGAGCGCAAGCAAGATTGGCCCCTGCCTGGAAATCGGCAGTTATTGCGGCAAATCGGCAATATATCTAGGTAATGCCTGCAAGGAAAATTATTCGGTTTTATTTTCTCTTGATCACCATACCGGTTCTGAAGAACAGCAACCGGGGCAGGAATATTTCGATCCTGATTTACTGGATAAAGAAACGGGGAAAATCGACACGCTGCGCTTATTTCGCAAAACAATCGAAGCTTTCCATCTGGAAAATGCAGTGATTCCTGTCATCGGCCGGTCAGAAATAGTGGGACGCTTTTGGCAAACGCAACTTAGCCTGATTTTCATCGACGGTAGTCATTCCTATAAATCAGTTCTTAACGATTATAAAATCTGGTCAAAACATTTAATTGTCGGCGGTTATCTTTTGTTCCATGATATTTTCCCTGATCCGGCAAAGGGCGGTCAGGCGCCTTATCTTGTTTACCGGAAAGCTGTAGGTTCAGATCGTTACGAGGAAATGCCTTTATTTAAATCTTTGGGAATATTAAAACGCAAAAAATAGGGAATATCAGGACCACGCCCAGGTACATCCTTTTTGGGCAGTTTCAAACTTTAGATAACCGCGGTTGTCAAAATCCTTCAGAGTGTTTTCCACAAGACTTGCTTCAGCATTTGTGCAGGCAGTAATTCTGCGCCCCAGTTCTTTTAGCGCTCTGTCTTTAGAGCCTTCAAATAAATCCTGCTCGATAAAGCCATATTTCTCGATCAGGTCATCTTTGAGAATTTTAAAAGTTAAATTCATCCGCCAGTGGCCTTCAACCTGCAAATCTTCCAAAGGTGTATTAGCCCCGCTTTTATAATCGCGTAACTGCCTTTGCCAGGCATCTTCTATTTCATTATCAAAACGGGCGACAAATTCGCGGATATCCTGAGGCTGTAATGCCGAAGTCCGGACAATGGCATCATTGGCATCGTATTTATCCCAACTGTTTGTTAATATTTCCAAATCATATTTGTGAACTTTTTCTCGCACAGTCGTCCCCGGAAAAGGCGCCAAATAATGATAGCCGTAAACAATATCCAGGCTTTTAGCCAGTTCTTCAGTTTGCGCGAGAGTTTCTTTTGTCTCTCCCGGCAACCCCACCATGAACGATGCATGGGCAAGCATACCCGCCTGCTTACACATTTTTACTGCACTATGAACCTGTTCCAGTTTTACCCCTTTTTTAATTCTCTTGAGCATTTCCGGATTGCCTGATTCCAATCCAAAGCTGACGCTGTCACAGCCGGCAGCAACCATTGCCTCCAGCATTTCCTGATCCACCGTATCCACACGGGCAAAGGCGCTCCAGGTAAATTTTAAATTACGTTCCTTTATTCCATTGCATATTTCTTTTACGCGCTGTCCATCGGAAGCAAAAAGATCATCGGCAATATTGATGCGCTCAAAACCAAGCCCGACTATTTGTTCCATTTCATCCAGAACATTTTTTGTTCTACGGCGACGTATTTTCGAGCCGACCATCTTCCGCCCCAGACAAAAAATACACGAATGAGGACAGCCACGACCGGTAATCATGCTGACAGGAAACCCAAGGGCACGATAGCGTGATACAGGCAGCAAATGCCGTGCGGGCATTGTTATGCAATCCAAATCCATAATGAAGTCTCTTTTGCCGTTATTGATGATTTTATCACCCTGCCTATAAGATATACCGCGGATGTCGCGCCATTTGTTTTTCTGCTTTATCAGCGGAGCAAATTCAATAATTGTATCATCCGCTTCGCCAAGAAAGATCAAATCTATTTCCGGGTAATTGCGTAGAGTTTCTTCCGCTGTAAAGGATACATGAGGGCCGCCCATCATGGTGATAATTTCCGGGTTAATACTTCTGACATCACGCATAATCTTCTGTGCTTCGTAAAAATTCAACGTGACACAGCCCGCGCCCACAGCTTCCGGCTGAAAATCGGCCAATTGCGTGGAGAGTTTTTCTCTGGAATAGTGAGAAACAATGTAATCAAAAATACGCACCTCACAGCCTGCCGCTTCGAATGCCGCGGCAACATAGGCGATTCCTAACGGTGGTGAGGGAATTTCTTCTAAAGGATAAGGTGCAGCAATAATGGCAACACGCAATGGTCAGTCTCCTTGTCGTGGGAAAAGCATTGATCTAAACCAACCGGCCAGGGTGTTTCCGGCCATATTTTCCCTATCAATTATTTCAAAATCTTTGGCCAGCTTGGCGGGATCAGATAACCATTGCGTTCTGGTCTTTAAAGGTTTATCCGGATCCAGATATTTTACTACAGAGGCGGGATTTCCTACAGCAATGGCATTAGCAGGCACATCTTTCAATACTATAGAACCGGCACCGATTACAGCATTGTCGCCGATGGTCACACCTTTGTTGATAATGGCGCTGTCGCCGATCCATACATTGTTACCGATTTGCACTGCTTCGGTATTGCCGACAGGCAAGCTCCGGTCATATAAATCATGCCAGTCGGAATCCGTAATGCAGGCATCCTGGGCTATCATACAGCCATCCCCAATCGTTACGGCCGTTGCCGACATAATTCTGGTGCCGGGGCAAAGCAGGCTGCACCCGCCTATTTCGATTTTCCCCGAATCCTTATCTTTCGACCAGATCGTTAACCTGACTTTTTTATCAGAAGTGGCTATGACCGTTGTGTAATCACCCAAAGAGATAGGACCGCCAAATATTTCCACCTGCCATGGTTTCATAAAATGCATACCCCGACCATAATATTTGCATTGCGGGGCTAAATAATAATGCGCATACCACTTCTGGAATTTGTTATACAGGTGTTTGATGTAATACGGGCGGTGATCTCTTCTCATAATATCTTATATCAATTATTGATGTTTCGTTTTATGTTTTTCCGCCCAGAATTGATGATTAAATAGTTTCGCCGCTGGTGTTACAGAGTTTATCGCATCCCAGGCCATCAGAACTGCCGCGGCCGTCCAGCCTGTTTTTTCTTCCGGCCAGATCACACTGTTCGGGAATGTTACACCCATCCAGTAAGAACCATCAGCAAATCTTTTATCGCCAAGCCAGCTGAATACCGCTTTAGCTCTGGAATAATCTTCAATTGCGGCAAGCGTTAAAATCAGTTCGGATGTTTCCGCCATTGTCACCCAGGGACGATCGCTGACACAGCGCACCCCCCAATCGGGAACAACAAATTTATCCCAGAGATGATCGATGCGTTTTTTTGCTTCCTCGCCGTCTACAGCGCCGCATAAAATCGGATAATACCAATCCATAGAATAACGGGATTTGATCATATTAAAAAGATCAGGCCGGTTTTTTATCGCCTCTCCCAGGGAGTCTTTTGCTTTGAGCCAGCTTGGTCTTTTTTTACCCAGAATCCGGGCGATTTCCAGCGCACATTTAATGCTCATGTAAATGGAGCTACATCCGGTCAGCAGGGACATTTTATCAATAACACCCGCCGAATTTCTTGCCCAGTAAATTTCACCTTCCGGAGCCTGCATATTGATCGCGTACTGGATACCCTTAGAAACGCTGCTCCACATATCCTTCAGAAAATCAATATTCTTTGTAATGAGATAATGTTGAAATACACCAACGGCGATATAGGCAGAAAAATTTGTTTCTTTGGTAGAATTAACAATCTGTCCGTCTTGAATTTCCGACCACCAGCTGCCGTCGGCAAGCTGAGTTGTAACCAGCCACTGATACGCGCGCTCCGCTTCAGTATAAAATCCGGCTATACTTAGGCCCATCGCGCTTTCGATATGGTCCCAGGGATCAGTTTTGCCACCAATAGACCAGGGGATTTCACCGCTTTCTTTTTGTATGGATAATATAAAATCAGCGATTTTCTCCACACAAATCGGTTTAACATCCTCGCTGAAAGACAGGTTTAGATCCATTTAATCAACCTTTTTTAAGATAGAATACGATACTCTTCCCGATAATCGGGTTTAATAATTCCTCTATAAACCTCACCAAATGAGGCTTACACATTATGTCCCATTCCAGAAACTTTTTATAATATCTAATGAACACATTCTTTTCGTTTTTTAAACCAACCATGCACTTCAGCCACCAATAAGGCGCGTGGAGAGCGTGCTTGTAATTAATTTTCCAGCATTTTATGCCTTGATTGGCCAGCATATTTTGCAGCTTTTTCTTTTTATAAATGCGGATGTGCCCGCCTTTTTCACTAGAATAAGCGGGAGAAATCAGCCAGCATATTTTTTCAGAAAAATATCTCGGCACGCTGACCACAAGATCGCCCTGCGGCTTAAGGATGCGCACTAATTCTTTCAGAGCGTTTTCATGTTCCGGAATATGTTCTAATACTTCCGAACAAATAACACAATCAAAAGAAGCGGAAGCAAAAGGTAATTTTTTAATATCGGCACGAGAAACCAGATAATTATCTGATAAGGCGTCCGGCATGTTTTTTAAACCCGTCAGAGCATCATTTAAATCAGAGCCATTTCTATCTATACCGATGATGTTCAAATTCGGCAATTTGGCCAGTGCACGCAAATGCCTGCCGCTGCCGCAACCGGCATCCAGAACAAGACTGCCCGGTTTTAATTTCAGATCATGAAAATCTACGGTGACCATCAATTGCCTCCCTGTAAACTTCAGTCACTTCCTGCGCCGCTTTTTGCCAGCTGAAAACTGAATTGACTCTTTCTAAGCCAGCCTTTGCGTATTTTACCCTCTCATCAGGGTTATTTAATAAATGCGTTATGGCTTTGGTTAAGGCAGATGCATCGGCAGGAGGCACAATCATCCCCGCCTTGCCCACAACTTCCGGCAACGCGCCACCGCTGGTCGTAATCAGTGGAACTCCGCAAGCCATTGCCTCGGCAGCCGGTATGCCAAAACCTTCGTACAAGGACGGAACAACGGCAACAGTTGCCTTGGCATAGTAATCGGCAAATTCTTCATTGTCAATGCGCCCGGTAAAGTGAACAATATCACGCACGCCCAGCTTGTCTACCAGATTTTCAATAATGCCGTTTTTCTTGGGCTCGCCAATTACCGTTAATTTTACGGGCTGCTTCTGGCGAATCTGGGCTACCGCTTCTAAAAGGAAATTAAGGCCCTTGAGCGGCGTGTCCGCGCTGTTTGTTACGATAATGGAATTCTCCGGCCTCGGGCCATTTTGCACCGGATAAAAATACTCATTGTTTATTCCGTTATGAACCACGCGGAATATATTTTCATCCAGTGAAAACTCTTTGGCAATATCTTTTTTGGTAAATTCGGATACGGTCACGATATGGGAAAACTGGCGCGCCACTTTCATCTGCATGCGAATAAATGAGTACCAGCGAAAAACACGGTATTTTTGCAACAATGTTTTGGCCACTTTATAATCTTCCTGCTGATCCACCGTGATGGGGTGATGAATCGTAACAATCGTCGGCATGACCTTTTGGGCCAGCCTGCCGATGCCGTAGGAAAGACACTGATTATCATGAACAATGTCGTAATTTTTTCTGTGTTTCTTCAGATATGAATAAACCCGTTCGCCAAAGGTGAAAGGTTCCGGGAAACTGCCGGTGCAGACATTCAAAAATTCATACATATTGATCGGACTGGCTAAATCACTATATTTTTTTGGACGGAAAAGATGTTCGGGATTGTATAGATCAAGGCTGGGCAGTTTATGTAACTTTACCTGGGGATCAAGGTTCGGGTAAGGCGGGCCTGATATTACATCCACACTATGGCCAATATCAACCAATGCCTTGCTGAGATGTTTAATGTAAACACCCTGACCGCCACACGTGGGATTGCCTCTATATGTTAGCAGACAAATTTTTAACGGCTTTGAATTTGAACTTTTCTTCACACACAGACCTTCTGTACTAACTTCTGCGAATTATCAAACATCGCGGCGATTTCTTCATCCGTCAACCCCGCTCCGCGGGCAATACTTGTCGCCATTTTGAGGCCTGCAAAATCGCCAGGGGTATGCGCGTCGTTATTGAGCACAAGCTGCGCTTTGTATTTTCCGGCTATCCGGGCGACATATCCATTACTGAAGGCGTGCCCTCTGCGGGTGGTAATCTCCAAATATACACCTTTTTCAGCGGCAAGCCGTACTTCTTCTTCGGTTATAAGGCCGGGATGGGCAAGAATATCAACTGAGGCATTGATCGCGGCCAGATTGGTGCCTGGTGGCACAGGCTCAACCATCGTTTCTCCATGAACTATGACAATCTTTGCCCCCAGTTTTCGGGCATTTTTTGCCAGCGACGATATATCACTGGGGTCCACATGCGTTAATTCCACACCGGGCAGAGCCAGTATTTTCCCTTTTTCCGATATCTTCAGACAAACCTTAACAATCCGGGGCAAAATGAAATCAAAATTAGAATGATCGGCATGATCGGTAATGGCGATCGTCTTATATCCGGCGGCATAGGCGCGCTGCGCCAACTCCGTAGGAATTAGGTCGCCATCACTGAAAACAGAATGTGTATGCAGATCAATCACTTGAAACACTCACATTAAAAATGTTTGGATTTAATCGGAAGTTCTTTAGCAAATTTATAACCGATAGTCAATTGAAGATATGGATGCCAAAGAAATCAGAGGTTTACCTTGGATTCGGAAGTATCATCACCGGAAAGCTGGATTTCTACTCTTTTTCATTCCTGGCAAGTGCAACACGACCCGGAATCCACGAAGAAAACTGTTATTTCAAGACCTGACACTATTCATTTCCCTTTCTGTTTTTCCTACTTAAAAAACCTACCAACAAGATCACCATAACCCCAGATAATAGTCCCCAATATTGCTAAAACAGCGCCTATCTGTGATGCCGCATTGTCTAAATTAGATTGACGATCCGCCTCAATTTCTTTAGATGTTGGCTCGAAGGACCCTCCGTCAATTGTGTTTTGCTCCTTTATCCATTCTTTAATTCCGAGTCTTATAATAGGGCGGATTGTAAGAATCACACCGCAAATTGTCATAATGGACCCTGCTCTGCTAAACCAGAGCCATTCTCTGCTATATAAACTTAATGCAAATGAAATAATGACCCACATCATGCCTATAAAAGTTATCAGACATTTATTAGAAAAACACTTTCTCATTCTCTCCATATCATCACCTAACGATATATTTATAGGTATCCTGAATGGAATACTTAAACACTGTAAATTTAAGGTTTGTTACTTAAATTTAGGCTCGATAATTAAGACAAAATCTGAATCAAAGGCATTTCCCATTTGTTTTAACCCATTCTTGCAATTTGCAGTTTCCCAATTCACACGCTTTTTGCGCATCGCGGCAGCCAAGATTGTTGTTGCCCTGCCATAAATAAGCATTCCCCCGGAGGTAGTAAGCATCGGCATAATCCGGTTTCAGGCGGATGGCCTCATTACAGTTTTGAATGGTTAGCTGATACTGTCCAAGTGCATTGTAAGCAATTCCAAGGTTGCTGTAAGGCTGAAAATAATCAGGCTTCAGGCGGATAGCCTGATTATAGTCTTCGATGGCACGTTGATGCTGGCCGAGTTGTGTGTAAGCACCTCCACGGTTGTTGTAGGCATCGGCATAATCCGGCTTCAGGCGGATGGCTTCACTATAGTCTTCAATGGCACGCTGATGCTGCCCAAGGTTATTGTAGGCAAACCCCCTGTTTAAGTAGGCTTCGGCAAAATCAGATTTCAGAAGGAATTTCATCAAGCCCCAGCGAGGCTTCCGGAGTCGGATGGCTTCATTACAGTCTTCGATAGCACGCTGGTTCTGTCCGATTCTCCTGTATGCAAGCCCCCTGTTGTTATAAGCTAGAGCATTATCCGGCTGCAGGCGGAGGGCCTCATTACAGTCCTCTATGCCACGCTGATAATTTGCAAGGTTTATGTATGCAAGCCCTCTGTTGATGTATGCAGGGACATTATCCGGCTTCAGGCGGATGGCTTCATTGCAGTCTTCGATGGCACGCTGATACTGGCCAAGGTAGAAATATGCAAGACCACGCATGGTGTAGGCATCAGCATAGGCCGGTTGCAGTTTAATAGCATTGTTCAAATGTTCAATAGCCTTTTCTGGGGCAGCATATTTTCTCCCATCCCATAATGCGGATGCCTTATTAAACCATTCCACCGCAGTTAATCCATCGGAGGCTTGCTGAAATTCCTTTTCTAACTGCACAGTACTTTGTTTCTTTGCCGTCAGCTTCCGGTTTTCCTCTTCAAGTTGCGCAACCTTCTGGAGGAGTTCCTTTTCTCTTTTCTGAGTATCTTTTAACTGGGTTAGGTGGGTTTTGTCTTGCAGAAGTTTTTTCACCCTTTCTTCCAAAACAGATGTATCCACAACTACATTGACAACAATCTCAATGCCGAAGGCATCATTGGTGTGATAATTTTTTTGAGAAATAACTTCAGCCTTGAGAACACCGGCGGTTAAAGCAAGGATTTCGTCTTTCTCGACTTGTGAATTTTTGACAACAGTAAGGCTTTCAATATAGGTTCCCGCCTTTTCCAGAGCTTCCCTTTTGGCTAAGGCTATGCCGGAAATCCGGGCATCATCAGGAGACTGACCTCCTCCGAATGTCTGCTTTACCGAATGTCTAATTGTTAGAATTTCGCCAAATGCTGAAATAGGAATAAGCATCAAGATAGTCAAAAAGGTGGTAAGGATAGTTTTCACTAAATACCTCCCGCGATTTTCTTTAAAAGCAGAAACGTTGCCGAAACGCGGCAGATATTTTTTTCTTTATCATCAGTGACCAGACAATCACCGATAATCAGGCTTTGCCCTTTTTTAAAAACGGTGGCAGTGGCAATAAGTTCCCCGCTGCTCACTCCCGCCAGAAAATTGCTTTTGAGTTCCACTGTGGTCAAACCTTCATCCGGCCCCAGTTTAGACATCATAGCGTGAGCAATTGCCTCGTCAGCCAGCGCGACGATAAGCCCGCCCTGCATTGTTTTTGCCCCCTGCATATATTCCGGCCGCACGGGCATCTTAAAACGGGCATAACCATCCTTGAACTCAACCATGGTGATCCCGAAATACTCCAGAAAGGGGTTCAGACCTTTTTGGCCATCTTGAATTTTTTTCAGGTAAAGGTTGTAATTATAAATAGTCGGCCTCCTTGTATCGCGCAGACGTTATCATGCAAGAAGATTGTAGGCTGCCGGATCAAACGGTGATCCAGGCACAAAGATACGAGTGGCCAATTCCCGATCCAGCATCAGAATGCCTTCTTTGGAGCCCTCTACCATGGCCAGTTCCCGGGATACTTTTTCCGCATTTTTTTCTTCTTCAATCTGCTCCTTTAAAAACCATGAAAGCATCGGTTCTGAGCTATAGTCGTTTTCTTCACGGGAAATCTTGGTTAGATTATTGATCTTGCCGGTAATGAACTTTTCATGTTCATAGGCATCCTGCCAGGCTTCCAGCGGTTTTTTCCATGTTGTTTTGATCTGCTTTAAATCCAGAAGGGTCACTTGGCCGCCTCTGTCAAGGATATGATCAAAAAACTTCATGGCGTGGATCATTTCTTCATGCGCCTGACAACGCATCCAGTGCGCCATGCCATCAAGGTTCTGCGCATGAAAATAGGCAACCATCGATAAATAGATGTAGAAAGATTCCATTTCATGCTTGATCTGATCATTCATCGCGTTTCTTACTTTATCTCCAATCATTTTGCCTGCCCTCCCTTTCTGCTTTTTTTGTATTTAATTTATCACGGGTATGAACCTAAAAGCAAGCTTTGGAAACATATTCCGCAGCAAGCTGCGAGGTTTTATACCCTCCGCTACGCGGGATAATTCGACCTGCAAGCTTCAGTTCACTTTGCTTCTGAAGCTCGGGTCTCATTAACTTACCAATTCCGCTACGTCGCAGATGACCTTCAGGTTACTGCGCTTTTGGAATTGGAGTTTCACAATAATCTAATTTGAGAAATATGCCAATAGTTTTTACGGACATGTGAATTTACAGGAGCCCTGATTATCTTCATTTTTTCTTGACAGGCGCTTGTTTTGTTGCTAAAGACACGCCGGTTTTAGGGTCAATGGCGTAGGCAGAATTTATAACTATTATTCATTTACTTGCTGCTGCGTCTTCCAAAAGGAAATTTAAGTAAAGGGGGTCGTTCAAATGCTTTGTCAAACTGTTAAAGTTGGTTTGGAGTGCGCTTTCATGAGCAAAAAAGGCTGTGGTTTTTTTGGTAGTAGCTGCCAAACAATAATCGATAAGTGTGAAGATTGTAATAAGATAATTGATTACGAGGCCGGCAAATACTGCAAGGTCTATCCTGATCCAAAAAGCAAGTGGCTAAACGGTAAGTGCCCAACCGCATCGCACACCAAGATTGAAGTAGCTGAAGCGGCACAGAAAGTCAATCCGCTCAAAGCTTCCAAAAGAGCAAACAAAAAGGGATAAAATCCCTATTACTCAACATATAAAAAAGCCGGCTGATGAGAATTTGCCGGCTTTTTTTAACTTATTATTTTTCTGATTTGTTGCAGTTCTCTTTTAATCAAAATCAGCTTTTCTTCTTCACCATCTCCCTTTTCAGGTTCGTCACTGGCGCGCATCTTAAATAGTTGTTTTTTCGCGCCATCAATAGTGAAACGTTGAAAATAAAGCAAATCCTTAATGTTTAATAATTCCTGCACATCCTTTTTACGGTATAAACGTTGCGCGGTCTTTGTTCTGACCGGCTTTATAGTTCTAAATTCAGTCTCCCAGTAACGGATGACATAGGGTTCAACTTCAAGTATTTTACTAACTTCCCCAATACGGAAATAGGCCTTCTCGGGAATTATTGTGTCCATACAATTCCTGAATCCTTACGGCTAAATTCCCCGACACAACACAGTTAAAATCAGATTTGATTTTATCTCCAACTTTTTTAATATCTGTGTATGCGTAGAAAAGCTTTTATCCGTTCAGTGTCTTTCGCAAAACCTGAGACGATTTGAATGTCAATACTCTGCGCGCTGTAATGGAGATTTCTTGTCCGGTTTGCGGATTGCGGCCACGGCGTGCTCGTTTTTCTTTCACCATAAAGTTACCGAATCCGGAAATCTTGACCTTGTCTCCCTGCGCGAGGCTGTCCTTGATAATGTCAAATACTGACTCGACAACATCCGCGGAATCTTTCTTGGAAAAACCGAGCTTTTCATAAACATTCTGAATAATATCAATCTTCGTCATTTCTTTTCCTCCGTTTTAACTTTGTCTGGTTAACTATTCGCCTCTTATTTTTGCACCCGTCAATCCAACGGTTTTCTGCACAATTTTGTCGTGGATGCTGTTGACTTCCACATCTGTTAATGTTCTGTCCGGCGATCGATATGAAAAACGCAGCCCCAGACTTTTTATTCCTTCAGCGATACCTTTACCTGCATATATATCAAAAATTGCCACATTTTCAAGCAATTCTTCACTTTGGCGCAAAACAATATCAACCATGTTATTGGTTTCCATTTCAGCAGGAATCAGAAAAGCAACATCACGTGTTACAGCGGGAAATTTTGATATTTCTTTATAAGAAATATCACTACTTACTTGATTTGCTAAAATATCTAAATTGATTTCAAGGACATAGGCATTATTTTTTAAATCCATTCGCTCTAGAACATCCGGATGTACCTGCCCCATATAACCAACCAAGAATTCACCAATATATATTCCGCAAGATTTACCCGGATGTAAAAATGGCTCTGAAATTGACGAACGATAGCTGCATTTTTTTAATTTAAAATCATAAAAGATGTTTTCGAGGCAACCTTTAAGATCATAAAAATCGGCGTTTATCTTGTTGCCCCACAGATTATCTGTAGTTGCTCCCGTCAATAGGAAGGCAAGCATATTTTTTTCTTCGGGAAGTTCATCTGTTTTATGATTAATAAAAACACATCCCATTTCAAAGATCTTCAAATCAAGTGAACCGTTATTGTTGTTTTTCTTCATGGTATCGAGCAATCCAAAAACCATCGTTGTCCGCATAACGGATTGGTCTTCTACCAGGGGATTTTTAATCCGGACTAAACGCCGCCTTTCATCATTTTCCGGCAAACAAAGATAATCGGTGAATTCCGGGGTTACAAAACTATAATTGACTACTTCTGAATAACCCGTGCCAATAAGTATATGTCGAATTTTCTCTTCTAAATCCATCCGGGGATTAGAAGCCATTTCTATAGCCGCAACATTAGGCAGTCTCACCGGAACGCGATCATATCCGTAGATTCGAATCACTTCTTCAATCAAATCGATTTCTCTTTTTATGTCTAAACGAAAGGTCGGCGGTGTCACTAAATAATTGTCCTTGCCGGCACTTACTACAATCATACCAATACTCTGTAATATTTCAATAACCTCTTTCGCGTCAATCTCAGTACCTGTTAATTGCATTATTCTGCTGAGTCGCAAGGGGATATCTTTAACAATCGGAACTTTTTGTGGATATTCATCAATACAATTTTTATAAATGTTACCGCCGCTAAGATCAGCAATCAGCTGTGCCGCGCGATCCAGGGCTCTTACTACTCCTTCCGGATCTATTCCTCTTTCAAAGCGGAAAGATGCATCAGTAGGCATTGCCAGCTTGCGCGCTGAACGACGAATGGAAACAGGATTGAAATACGCACTCTCCAGCAAAACAATCTGTGTGTCATCCTTTACCTCGGAATTAAGACCACCCATAATTCCACCGATAGCCACAGGCTTTACCCCGTCACAAATCAATAAAGTATCCGCCGGCAGTTTGCGGGTTTTGCCATCTAAGGAGGTAAATTCTTCATCGTCCCGTGATTTTCTGACAATAATTTTTCCCTGCTCCAGAAAACGAAAATCAAACGCATGAAGAGGCTGACCCATCTCGAGCATAACAAAATTGGTTACATCAACAACATTATTTATCGAACGAATTCCCGCTGACTCTAACTTCGTTTTTATCCAGGCTGGGGAAGAACCAACATTGACGTTTGTGATTAGTCGCGCTGTGTAACGCGGGCAGAGGCCTGCATCAATAATTGTTACTGATGTCTGCGAGCTAACTTCTTCAATAGATTCTTTAATCCGGCCAACAGGATTTTTTATTTTTTCGCCGATAATCGCGGCTACTTCCCGCGCGATTCCGATTATGCTCAAACAATCAGAACGGTTGGGAGTAATACTTACATCTAAAACCGTATCGTTTAAATCAAGAGAGGTTTCTAATGATGCGCCCAAAGTTAAATTTTCAGGCAGTTGCCAGATACCGGAAGAATCATCACCTGTCGAAAGCTCAGCCTCTGAGCAAAGCATCCCGTCTGATTTCTCTCCTCGTAAAACTGAAGATTTGATCGTATGTCCACCGGGAATCGTTGCTCCAACTTTAGCCAATGGAACAATATCCCCGGCTTTTATATTTTGGGCGCCGCAAACAACTTTATAAGTTTGGGAGCCATCAGTTACATCGCACAAGAATAGTTTGTCGGCAGCAGGGTGAGGTTTGACGGAAATAATTTTAGCGGCCACAACTCCGCTGAATGAAGGACGTATAGTCTTGATTTCATCGACTTCCAAGCCGGCCATAGTTAACTTTTCGGCCAGTTCTTCCGCCGTTACATTTATATTAACATAATCTTTGAGCCATTTAAGACTAACCAGCATAAAAAAAGGCTCTCCTAAAATTGTTTAAGGAATCGAATATCGTTTTCAAAAAAAAGGCGAATATCAGAGACGCCGTACTTCAACATGGCTATGCGTTCCAAACCGAGACCAAAGGCAAAACCAGTATATTCTTCGGAGTCATAACCTACGTTCTGGAATACGGCCGGATCAACCATTCCTGAACCCAATATTTCCAACCAACCACTCTGCCCGCAGACGCGGCAACCGCTTCCTTTGCACATGACACAACGGATATCAACTTCTGCCGAAGGTTCCGTAAAAGGGAAAAAACTGGGACGAAAACGCAATGTGGTATCCATCCCAAAAATCTTTTTTAAAAAAGCAGTTAAAATTCCCTTCAAATCAGCAAAACTGACACCTTTATCCACAAGCAGTCCTTCGATTTGATGGAACATCGGAGTATGCGAAACATCGGAATCACGACGGTAAACTCTTCCCGGCGATAAAATCCGTACAGGTGGCTGTACTTTTTCCATTATCCGCACTTGAACCGGTGATGTATGCGTACGCAAGACAATATTTTCTTCAATGTAAAAAGTATCCTGCATATCCCTTGCGGGGTGATCTTTAGGTATATTGAGTGCTTCAAAATTATAATAATCCAATTCTACTTCCGGTCCTTCGACAATAGAAAAACCAAAAGAAGCAAAAATGGCACAAATTTCCCTGCGGATTTGAATTACGGGATGGATCCTGCCGAATTTGACGCTTCTGCCCGGTAAAGTAACATCAATTTTTCCCTTCAATAAGCCGTCTGATTTTTTCCGGAGGGATTGCTGAAAAAGCACTTCATCGATCTTTGCGCTAAGAATATCTTTTACTTCATTGCTGCGTTTTCCGAACAAATGTTTTTCGGCATCGGGCACTTGAGCGATGTTTCTCAAAAGACCGGTTAAAAGCCCCTTACGGCCGAGATATTTTGTTCTAACAGCTTGGGCTTGATCTTCGTTTGTTGCCTTCTTTAATTCGGCAAGAGCGTTTTTCTCCAGCTGTTGAAGATCATCAATCATGCTTACTACTCGCCTTTAGCCATTGAAACAATCCGGGCGAAACCTTGAGGATCATTTACTGCCAGCTCTGCCATAATTTTACGATCTATCTCAATGCCGGCTTTATTCATACCGTCAACTAAACGGCTGTAAGATATATTATTGAGACGTGCGGCGGCATTGATACGAGCAATCCATAACTGGCGGAATTCTCTTTTTCTCACGCGACGATCACGATAAGCATACTTCATAGCTTTATTGACGGCTTCAGTAGCTGTTCGAATCAAACGGCTGCGGGCGCCGAAAAAACCTTTAGCCTGTTTCAATATAGTTCTTCTTCTCTTGCGGGCGGTCACGCCCCTTTTTACCCTAGACATTTTTTTCTCCTAATTGATAACTAATATAGTAATCCCTGTTGCCTACAGATAAGGGATAAGCCTCTTGATCGCTTTGGAATTTGCCGGATCAACCAGCGCCGATTTTCTTAATGCTCTTTTTCTCTTTGTAGTTTTTTTTGTGAGAATGTGGCTGGCAAAGGCTTTACTGCGTTTTACCTTGCCCTTGGCCGTAAGCGAAAAGCGTTTTGCCGCCCCTCTATGTGTTTTTAACTTTGGCATATGATCACCCCTTTATCATTATTATTATTTTTCTATCACTTTTTTGGTGAAACTATCATCACCATGTTGCGTCCTTCGAGACGCGCCTCCTGATCAATAATGCATTCATTGATAAGTTCGCTTTTTATCTTATCCATTATCTTGCGGCCTATTTCGGTAAAAGCAATTTCCCGTCCTCGAAACATCATGGATATTTTTACTTTATCGTTTTTATCCAAAAACTTTTTAATGTGCTTAACCTTAACCTGAATATCATGTTCTTCCGTTTTTGGCCTTAATCGAATTTCCTTTATATGAATGACTGTCTGGCTCTTTTTTGCATCATGCAATTTCTTGCTATTGCGGTAACGATATTTGCCGTAATCCATTATCTTGCAGACAGGTGGCTCTGTACTGGATGATACCTCCACCAGATCCAAACCGACTCTTTCCGCATTGGCTATCGCTTCATCCAATGTAATGACACCTAACTGCTTGCCTTCTTCAGCAATCACTCTGACTGTGGCCGACTTTATTTCCCTATTGATTCTTAAATCCTTAACTATATATCACCTCCTGAAACCAATAAGTTTTAAAGATTGCAACTTATTGCTTTTTCTCACATATTCCCTGAATAAAAGCAATAAATTCATCAACAGGTAACGAACCCAAATTCTGGCCTTCACGCGTACGTGGAGCAACTGACTGCGCTTCCACTTCTTTATCTCCGATGACTAGAATGTATGGAATTTTCTGCATTTGCGCCTGACGAATTTTATACCCTAATTTCTCATTTTCAAAAAACTTCTCGCACCTTATACCTGCTGCGGTCAATTTATCATAAACTGTTTCAGCATAAGGTATCTGCTTATCTGTAACTGTCAATAAAATGCTCTGTGTAGGCGAAAGCCAAACGGGAAAAGCTCCGGCATAATGTTCAATAAGAACACCCATAAAACGTTCGACAGCGCCAAGTATCACCCGATGCAGCATAACCGGCCGGTGTTTTTTCCCATCGGCGCCAATATAACTTAAATCAAATCTTTCCGGTAGTGTAAAATCGCACTGGATAGTCGCACACTGCCATTTTCTTTTCAAGGCATCTTTTAATTTAAAATCAATTTTCGGTCCGTAAAAAGCGCCATCACCGGCGTTGACTTCATAGTTTATTTTGTTATCTTTAAGAGCACCCTCAAGTGCTGAAGTAGCCAACTCCCAATCACTATCAGAGCCGATAGAATTTTGTGGTCGAGTGCTCAACTCTACTTCATATTCAAATCCAAAAACTCCCATAGCATAATTGACAAAATCTGCAATAGCGCGAATTTCGGAATTTAACTGCTCCGGCGCGCAAAGTATATGAGCGTCATCCTGTGTGAATTGCCTTACCCTCATCAAACCATGTAAAACACCTGTTTTTTCATGGCGATGGACTGTGCCCAACTCAAAGTAACGCAATGGCAAATCGCGGTAACTTCTGATTTTCGATTTATAGATTAACATATGCGAAAGACAATTCATGGGTTTGATGCCATAAACCTGTTCATCCACCTCAGTAAAATACATGTTATCGCGATAGTGATCAAAATGGCCGGACTTCTTCCACAGATCAACTTTGAGAATCTGAGGCCCCATAACCATATCATAACCGCGCTTCAGATGTTCTTTTCTTTCCCAATCTTCAATCAGGTAACGCAACATCATGCCCTTGGGATGAAAAATAACCAAACCCGGCCCGGCCTCTTCATTTATCTGGAAAAGATCGAGCTCCTTACCCAAACGACGATGGTCCCTTTTTTTGGCTTCTTCCAGCAAATTCAAATAATCATTGAGGGCTTTTTCATCCGCAAATCCAGTACCGTAAATGCGCTGTAACATCTTATTTTTTTCATCGCCTCGCCAGTAAGCACCGGCAAGACTCAAAAGTTTAAAGGCTTTGATAATGCCCGTAGAAGGAATATGCGGACCACGACATAAATCGACATAATCATTCTGCCTATATATACTGACTTCAGTAACATCAGCTGGAAGATCATTAATCAATTCGACTTTATAATTTTCGCCTTTTTCCTCAAATAGTTTAACTGCCGCCACGCGCGAAATTTCCTCACGGATAAAAGGATAATCTGCAGCGATAATTTCCTTCATTCTTTTCTCTATTTTGTCAAAATCTTCAGTGGTAAAAGGTTCTTTATAGTCAAAATCGTAGTAAAAACCATCGTCAATTGATGGTCCGATACTTACTTTAGCTCCTTTAAAAACATCCTGAACAGCCTGAGCCATTACATGTGATATACTATGACGCAAAATAGCTAAGCCATCTTTGGAAGAAAGATCGATATTGTCGGAAAAATTTATTTTAGTATTCATAATTTTATTTCCGAAACTCCAATTCCGAAAACGCAGTAACCTAATAACCTAAAGGTCGAGCGAGGTCATCTGCGACGCAGCGGAATTGGTAAGTTGAAAAATCCCGCGAAGCGGAGGTTATCATACCCATGATTAACTAAGATACCCCGGCCATTTCAAAAAAACAATTTTAAAAAGGGCATCACCATTTCGCTGATGCCCTTTAATTTATTGGCGTTTGTGGCATTCACTCTTTTTATCAAAAATGGTAGGCAAGCAGGGATTTGAACCCTGGACATCCACCGCGTCAGGATGGCGCTCTCCCCCTGAGCTACTTGCCTACAAATAATTCAGTTTAAGAATTTTGCGAAATTAGCAGCAAAACTCCATAGTGTCAAGTAAATATCTTATTTTTCAATCTCTTTTGGGTTGGTTCTATTGATGATTTTGATCCCTCTGATTATGTAAACTAATCCGGAGGCAACAGTAAATAACGCCGTTAACCAGAAAAGAGTTAAAATCCAATTGCTGCTTGAACCATGTGTAACAGCCTTATGAAGAAGTGCAAAGAAAATAGTGCCCATTTGCAAAACAGTAGTAACTTTGCTGATGAAAGCCGGCTTAATTTCGAAAGGAACCGACATCAACGAAAGGATTGCTATGCCAAGAAGAATTATAAAGTCCCGACTGATTACAACTACCGTCAACTCTCTTGGAATAATCCCTAAAATTGCCAATGTCACAAAACTGGTACTTAAGAGCAACTTATCGGCAATAGGATCCAAATAAGAACCAAGTTTAGTTTGAGCGTTCAACAAACGCGCCATTGTACCATCAAGAACGTCAGTTAATCCAGCAATAACGAATATAATTAAAGCCTTACAATGCTCGTCTTGAATTAGTAAAATAACAAATACCGGGATAAGAATGATCCGAAGCAATGATAAGAAATTGGGAATGTTCATTTGTAATATAATTCTTTCTAATTTTTATTATCTCTAGCCTTGTTCCAATCTACCCAGGCGTCGCGATCTTCATATTCAGTAAAATCTTTTGGTTCTTCTGCTTTTCCATCGGATTTAATACTAATCTGTTGCATAGACTTAACTATATATACCCATTCTTCGAGTGAAACCGGCTTTGGTCCGGCTATAACTTTCGGCCCAGGAACAGGCTGTGGCGTTCCGGAAACTGTTGCAGATAGCTGCTGGGGAGACTTGACGGCAGCTACGCTCACTTCTCCGTCGTAAACCTTAACTAATGCAGATTTATCAGCTTCAACATCCATCCGGTAAATTGTACCCCGAACCCCGGCAACCGCATTTTCACACGAGACTTCAAATCCACCATTACCACCCAAAGCCTTACGCACATTTGACCAGACTTTGCCAATAGTAACAGAAATTTTTATACTCCGCCCTCCGGTATCGTCCACATCCGCCTGCAGAAGTTTAAATCTTGTATTTTCAGCAAAACGAATGATGCTATTATCGGGAAGGGCAAGCTCCAAAAGACTTTTTTCGCCTGTGGAAACTTCGCAACCTGATTTAAGGACAGCTTCGATTTTCAGATATCGGGCTTTTTCATGACCAGGACAAAATGCCTGTGCCGTACCTTCCAGAGCGGTAACTTTTGCTTCACCTTTATGCATTTTTACGGTTACCGGTGGCTTGGCATAAGCATAGGAAGAGAACATACATAAAATGAATGAAATTAAAGCGATTTGTATGTTTTGTTTCATATTTCCCTCCATCATTTGCTTAACTGGTTTCCCTCTGAAATTTACAATAATTCTAACTATCAGCCCCTCAATTTCGGCCCATCCGGCAGAGTTTCCATTACTTTCTTAACAACTTCCTCCATCAATTCTTCAAAAGCCGCACGTGATTTAATTTCTACGCGATTGCTGGTTATGTCAAAATTTCTACTGGTTGATTTATACTCGGCACTCCATGAAACTTCACCATTTTGCGTGCCTCGTAATTCGCAACGGACGGCGATGCTCACAGGCGCATAAAACCAGCCAACCGATCTTTTACTTTCTATCAACGTACAATACATAACTGCATCAGCCCCTACCAATTCTTTTAATACCTGCGGGGCTACAATACCAGCAACACTCTTGCTTTCTTTACCATACCAAGGCTCCAATTTCTTGTCAATAAATTCAGGGGGAATTTTTGTATAACCCTTAAAATATAGTTCATCGAGAACTTTGTTGCGCAGGATCACAGAAGCTTTGCTATCGGCAGTTTTGTTATCAACTGCCAGCACTGCAATAATCTTGGCAGCATTCTGATCATTATCATTTTTCATGTTGTATGGCGACTGAGAAGAACACCCTGCAATAATTAATGTGAAAATTAACAGAAAATATACAGAAAATTTGAATCTTTTCATTCTTTCTCCTTTTTTTGCAGACAGGTCATTTCTATTTTATTCTTGCCGAGTTTCCCGAAATCAATAGCATACCTGCCCGTTTGGGTCAATTCATCAACCAAAGAATTTACATCCCCAATCATTTCTATTTCAAAACGAGCCTGCTGCCATTCAAAACGGCGGGGATAAATATTTTTTACAATTTTCGCCCGGCTTTGTAGAAATTCTTTCAAACGTAAAAAATCCGAATATTTTTTTAATCCCTTAACCTCTAACAAAACTATAGGAGAGGTCTTTTCCGCCTGTACTAACTGCAGAAATCCCATTTTGTTCAAATCATTTTTCAAGTTGACCAAATTTACAGCAACATGGACCTTTACTTCATAAGAAACCGGTTTCTTTATTTCTGCGATAATTTTATAATTATTAACATATTTATCCGGCTCGTCAATGATTATACTTTTTACCGGCTGAAATCTGTCATCGCTAATGGAAATAGACATCAACTTAGCCGTTGCCTTCAGTATCGCGTTTTCTATAGCATTTTGAATTGCTTCTTCCCGGGCACGAGCAGCGTCATTTTGGTTTATTGCTGCGCTTCCACCAACATCAAGACTTAAAATAGCGGAATTATCCTGCGCATAAACATTAACCGACAAAAATAGCATCAAAACAAAATATGATATGAACAGAAATTTTCTCATAGGCTAACTATTATTTGCTGATCTTTTGTCACTCATTTTTTTTATTTTTTCAATTTCTTCTCTAATGACTCTTGTGGCGATTTCCGGCATTATCTCCCTCGCAATTCTTTCAGCTATTTCTGTTGCTCGCTTGATTATTTCTTCATTTAATTTATTGGACGAATTAGCATCTTCAACTACATCCGCAAGATCGTGTATATTATTATCCCTCGTTACGCGCTCACAACCTCTCTTATCAACTACAATAACTTCCTGATTGTTTCTAGAATCGGACAATTTACTTCCTGTCCCATTGTTATCTACATATACTTCCGTTAGATCATAAATCTTTTTATCTTCCGCCGAAACGGAATATCCGTCCATTTTTATCCTCCGCAAAACGCCCGGCATTTAATAAAACAAGACGCATTTAATTAATTTTATTCTATGTCTGCGGAACTACCACAGCGCCCAAAACAGTTCAAGCAATATATACGGCTGGTTTTAAGATCAACTATTATTTTTTTGCAGGCGGAGCTTAACGGCCAGATCATAAACTTTTTTCTTCTGTAAACCTGTTTTTTTAACTACTTCGGCAACAGCATCGCGCAAGGAGATGTTTTTATCCTCCCAAAGCAGCAGAAGCTTTTTATCAATATCTTCATCTGCATATAATACGGGAGTTTTTTTAGCACTCCTTAAAACAACCGTAAATTCTCCCTTTGTTTTATTTTCACCACCTGATTTGATAAAATCAATAACTTCCCCGCGTTTAATTTCTTCAAATATTTTCGTCAGTTCTCTTGCTACCAAAATTTCGCGGTTACCTAGTATTTCATAAATATCTTTAAGCATTGATAAAAATCTTACGGGTGATTCATAAAAAATAATTGTTCTTTCCTCTTCTTTTAGTGATTCCAGAAATAGCCGCCTTTTGTTTTCCCGCGGGGGCAAAAATCCGCAAAACAAAAAATTATCAGCGGGAAATCCAGCAGCACTCAAAGCGGTGATCAATGCTGAAGGACCGGGAATGGGTATGATTCTAATATTTTCAGCTTGAGCAAAATTAACCAACTGATAACCGGGGTCAGACACACAAGGGGTTCCGGCATCGGATACATAGGCAACATTCATTCCTCCCTTAATTTTGGCGATGATAACCGCGCTTTTTTCTCTTTCATTATGCTCATGAAGACTAATTAGGGATTTTGTTATTTTATAAGCATTAAGTAATTTTCTGGTGTGGCGTGTATCTTCGGCGGCAATAAGATCGACTTCTTTTAATATTCGAATTGCCCGCAATGTAATATCTTCCAGATTTCCAATGGGCGTAGCTACAATGTAGAGCAATCCAACATTACCAGTGTTTTTGTCCATATAACTTTCACCAAATTTTTTTATTGTTGACATCTGCAGCCTGTTTCATGTTAAATAGCAAAACCTTGAGTAAATTACCACCATGAAAGATAAATTTATATTATGATGAAACGTATATTAATTACCGGCGGTGCCGGATTTTTAGGCTCTCATCTTTGTGAGTGCCTCCTTTTGGAGGACAATGACATTGTTTGTCTGGATAATTTTTTTACCGGCAGTAAGGACAATGTTTCTCATCTTTTGAAAAATCCCCATTTTGAACTTATTCGTCATGACATCGTCAATCCGGTTTATCTGGAAGTTGACGAAATATACAATCTGGCATGTCCGGCATCACCGGTGCATTACCAGTTCAATCCGATTAAAACCATCAAAACTAATGTCATGGGTGCGATCAATGTTCTGGGTATTGCCAAAAGAGCAAAGGCAAAGATCCTACAGGCTTCGACCTCAGAAGTGTATGGTGATCCCGATGTTCATCCTCAGACTGAAGCCTACTGGGGAAGGGTTAATCCCACCGGAATCCGCAGTTGTTATGATGAAGGCAAAAGAGCCGCGGAATGCTTGATGATGGACTACCGCAGACAAAATGGCGTTAATACCAAAATAGCCCGAATTTTTAATACCTACGGACCGCGTATGGCGATTAACGATGGACGTGTGGTCAGCAATTTTATTATTCAAGCTCTACAGAATAAAAACATTACCGTTTACGGAGATGGCTCGCATACTCGATCTTTCTGTTATGTGGATGACATGGTTTGCGGATTGATCAGTATGATGAATGCTGCCGATGAGTTTTATGGTCCGGTCAATCTGGGCAATCCCTGCGAATTTACTATTTTGCAATTGGCGCAAACGGTAATTAAATTAACTCAAAGTAATTCTCAAATCGAATTCCATCCATTACCGGCGGATGATCCAACCCAGCGCAAACCGGATATAACACTGGCGAAGAAAAAACTGGGCTGGGAACCAAAAGTAATGCTAGAGGAAGGGTTAATTCATACAATAGAATATTTTCGTAATGCTCTTAAGAATATAAGTAGCGGAGGCAGAAATATAAAATGAAATTTAAGAAAAATATACTCTGCATAGGAGCCGGCTACGTAGGCGGTCCTTCTATGGCTATGATTGCCCATAAATGCCCTGATTACCGGGTAACGGTAGTGGACATCAACACCGCACGCATTGACGCCTGGAACTCATCAGAGCTTCCCGTTTATGAACCGGGGCTCGATGAAATAATTAAAAAAACACGGGGCAAAAATTTATTCTTCGCCAAAGATATAGAAAACCAGATTAAGGAAAATGATATTATTTTTGTCAGCGTCAATACACCAACAAAAACTTTTGGAGACGGCGCAGGTAAGGCCTCCGATCTTCAGTTTTTGGAAAAAACAGCAAGGCAAATTCTGGAACATTCCCAATCTCCAAAAATCGTCATCGAAAAAAGCACTCTCCCCGTAAAAACCGCTCTGGCTATGGAAAGAATACTGGCTTCGGCAAAAGGTAAAATTACTTTTGAGGTTCTTTCTAATCCGGAGTTTATGGCGGAAGGATCTGCTATGGCTGACTTGGAAAATCCCGATCGCGTACTTATCGGTTCACGCGAAACAGAAAGCGGATTGAAAGCCCGCGCCCAACTCGCCGATATTTATGCCCGGTGGGTTCCTGTCGAAAAAATAATCACATCCAATATCTGGAGTTCTGAACTATCCAAACTTGTCGCCAACGCTTTTTTGGCGCAACGGGTATCATCGATTAACTCTATTTCCGCTCTATGCGAAAAAACTGATGCCGATATCTCTGAAGTGGCAAAAGCTGTAGGAATGGATGGCCGTATCGGCAGCAAATTTCTTAAAGCCAGTATCGGCTTTGGCGGCTCCTGCTTCAAGAAAGATATTCTTAATCTAGTTTATCTTTGCAGCTACTATGGTTTGCAGCAAGTGGCCGATTATTGGGAAAGCGTCGTTAAAATTAATGAATATCAGCAAGATCGTTTTATAGCAAATATTCTCGGCAGCATGTTTAATACACTGGCAGGTAAAAAAATCTGTGTCTTAGGTTTTTCCTTCAAAGCAGACACAGGTGACACTCGAGAAAGCCCGGCAATTTATATCACACGCAAACTGCTTGCTGAACATGCTGAAGTGGTCATCTCTGATCCCAAAGCACTAAAAAATGCGGCAATCGATCTGGCTTCGGATAAAGGCAAGATCAGCTACATTGAAGATCCATATAGCGCAGTCTCCGGCTGCCACGCCTTGGCAATTCTTACGGATTGGGAATTATATAAAAAACTGGACTTTCAGAAAATATTTAAGTCCATGGTCAAACCTGCTTTTATTTTCGATGGCCGCAATATTATCGACCACAAAAAATGTTTTGATATCGGGTTTAATGTTTATCCAATAGGCAAACCGGCACTAAGCCGTTTTGAAGATCAATCATCAGTTTAAGATTATCCCGCGTCGCGTCGCTTCTGGGATAATTCTACTAACGTTTCAAACTTTACTTCGTTCGTTTTCAACGAGTCTCATTAAATAAAATCGAAAGCGTTTTGAATTAGTTTAACTTCATTTTTTTCGGGTATAAGAGTTATGGCCACTACATCAAAACGCGCGTTGGTATCGACAATTTTTCTTTTTTGCAGATACCATAAAGCAAGTTGTGACATCTTCTTCTGTTTTTTCATTCCAACCGCTTGCTCAGGATATCCTAACTCTATCGATTTTCTTGTCTTTACCTCAACAAAAACAAGATCATTGTTTTCTTGAGCTATTATGTCTATTTCCCCGATGGGGCAACGATAATTTATTTCAATTATCTGGTAGCCATTTTTTTTAAGATATTCTGCCGCAATCTTTTCACCTTCTTTACCGGTTGTAATTTTTTGGGTATCTTTTATTTTTTTCAATTAAGATAAGTCCAGAATTGTTTGGTTTATATTTCGATTTTTAAGATGAAATGACCGGCGGTGTATTTTACACATGCCGAACTGCTCAATGGCGATAAGGTGTTCCTCAGTGCCATACCCCTTGTTGCGCATAAAATTATATTGTGGAAACTGTCGGTGATACATTTCCATAATTCGATCCCGCGATACCTTGGCAATAATTGATGCCGCAGCAATGGAAATACTAAGAGCATCACCTTTCACTATTGGTTTTTGTGGGGTAGGAAGAGGCACCCTGTGTAACCCGTCCACTAAAAGATAATCCGGCGAGGTAAAAAGCTCCTGCACAGCTTCGGACATCGCCTGAAGTGAAGCCCTGAGGATATTGATTTGATCAATCACATCTGATTCCGCAACTCCAACGCCGACAGAAATCGCTTCATTTTTGATTATGTCGTAGAGATACGTTCTTTTAGTTGCCGAGAGTTTTTTAGAATCATTAATTTCTTTATTTCTATATTCTGGGGGGAAAATTACCGCAGCTGCGACTACAGGCCCGGCCAGCGGTCCTCTGCCTGCCTCATCAACGCCGGCGACGCACCGATAACCTTCCAGATAAGCAAGCTTTTCGTAAGTATCCATTGACTATCGGATGTTTGTTACTTCCTTAATTCTTGCTTTTTTGCCCCGCAGGCTTCTCAAATAATAAAGACGGGAACGGCGTACCAAACCTTTGCTGATTACTTCAATCCGGTCAATAATTGGAGAATGCAAAGGGAAAGTTCTCTCTACTCCAATACCATAAGAAACTTTTCTTACTGTAAAATTTGACCGGCTATTACCACGGCGTTTGCGGATGACAATTCCTTCAAATGCCTGAATTCTCTGTTTCTGACCTTCAATAATGCGCACATGCACTTTTACCGTATCGCCCGATTTGAAACCGGGAATATCACTTCTCATCTGTTCTTTTTCAATCATTTCAATAACATTCATTTTATATTTCCTCCTGCAATACCCACAATATTTATATTACAATTTAAATTTTCACAATCCTGTCCAGAATAATAGCCACCGCTGACCGCACAGCAAGATGGTTGTAATCACCATCCCCTTTTATTGCTTCCAGCCGGTAGTCCGCACTTTGCATAACTTCATCAGCAATTCCGGACCCTGTACCAAAAATCAAAAGATAAGGCAAATTATTACTTTTCAGCAATTTACGCAATGAAGTAAATGTCAAATACCCATCTTTAAAATTGGCGCTGGTTACAATTGTCTTGGGCGCATGTCCGCTTAGCTTTTCAATTTCCTTTTTTACTTCATCAAGACTAACTTTTAACGAAACCAACTCAAAAGCTTCTTTACGTGATTTATTGTAAGTTGCGCCATAACCTTCCCGCCAATGATCGATAATTCCCTGAGCCAAAACCCGCTGAGCAGATATGGGATTGATCACATAAAAACCACACAGGCCGTATGTTTTAGCCAGCCTGGCAATATCGTGAATATCCATATTGGCAATGGCTGTAGTCACAACCTTTCCTGTTTTATTGTAAACCGGATAATGTAAAAGAGCTATGTAAAGCATGATCGCTTTTCCGTATTTTATATATGCTTTCAGCCAG
>Ga0208495_1000099_pt1 | contig 52440 bp, 44 predicted proteins | sample CryBogmetaGMA14M_FD_184551 | JGI IMG/M metagenome (GOLD analysis project Ga0208495, IMG submission 184551) | Freshwater microbial communities from Crystal Bog, Wisconsin, USA - MA14M (SPAdes) | ecosystem: Environmental > Aquatic > Freshwater > Lake | place: Crystal Bog, Wisconsin, USA...
AAGAAAAAGTGGTTATGGGTTATGGGGCTGTCACCCAATGGTACAGCTGTGCTGAATATTGACGACCCGCTGGTAAAATCTATGGGGGAGAGATGCAACCGACGGACAATATGGTTCGGGGAGGACGTAGCCGCCACACTTCGTTTGCGAGAGGCGCGTTCCAATTGGCCGGAACCCTTGGTCATGCTTATTGAGTACCAAAACAAAACCTACGAAGTTCGAACACAATTGCATGGCACCCACATGGCAATTCCGGTGCTAGCCTCGCTCGGGGTTGCCCTGGCGGCTGTTCTGCCCCTGGAAGAGGCGATCTTGGCAATAGCACAGTTTCAACCACCGGAGGGACGTATGCAGGTGGTTACCGGTGACGATGGCGTTGTGTTTATTCGGGATGATTGGAAAGCTCCACGCTGGTCACTGAATGCACCGCTGGAATTCTTGAAAGAAGCAAGAGCCGATCGGAAGGTTACTGTGGTAGGGACAATCTCTGATTCTTCCGGGGACGCCAATAGAAGATATAAGAAAATTTGCAGACAGATCCGCGAGTTCGCAGATCTTGTCGTCTTCGTCGGACCTCAAGCGCATAGAGCGTTACGTGCGAGGCAAAATGAAAACGACATAGCGATTCAAGGATTTTCCAGTATTCGTGATGCGGCAACCTATCTGCAAACTGAATTGAGGAGGGGCGATTTGGTGCTTCTAAAAGGTTCGCACAAGGCGGATCATCTGGTTAGGCTCATACTAAACAGATCCCACCCCATCCAATGCTGGAAAGATAAGTGTGATGTGGTAGATTTTTGTGACAAGTGTCCCAAGCTTTACAAATCTTCCCCCAATAAATGTTTTGTATCTTGGAAGCAGCGCTAGTCTGATATTAGAGGTGGTCTGGTTTCTTGGAACGGGAAAAAGGGATTCACAAGTGGTACGTTCCCATTGCTTAATGTTCATATAGCTCTGCACAGAAGCAAACCATAGCCACTTTCCGTAAAATTATTATGCCATCTCTTTCGATTTAAAACATAAAGTAGCTGGCAAGTCTTTTTTGGACTGAAATTCATTTGTCCTTAAAACGGAGGAGAAAATGTGTGGAATCACCGGAAAATATTTTTTTAATAGAAATAAGTATTACGCGGCTGACCTGCCCCTGATGATGGAAGCAATATCTCACAGAGGGCCGGATTCCTCCGGCACATATGCCGACAACATTGTGGCCCTGGGCTTTCAACGCTTGAGCATCATTGATATTACTACCGGCGATCAACCTCTTTATAATGAGAATGAAAAAATAGTTCTTGTTGCCAACGGAGAAATATATAATTTTAGAGAGCTCCGTTCAATGCTTCAATCTTACGGTCATATTTTCAAAACAAATAGTGATTGCGAGGTTATCATTCATCTTTATGAAAAATTTGGAAATAATTTTGTAGAAAAGTTAAATGGAATGTTTGCTTTTTGTCTCTACGATACCGAAAAGCAGTTGCTACTGATGGCGAGAGATCGCATGGGAATCAAACCTCTATATTACTACCAGACTCAAGATTATTTTATCTTTGCCTCCGAGATTAAAGGAATTCTTGCCGCGGAAGGGGTATCAGCAAAACAGGAAGCGAATGTACTTGATGAATTCTTTTGTTTTGGTTCCCTCTGCAATGGGAAAACGTTTTTTTCCGGGATTAAAAATATCGAGCCAGGTTCTTTTATGGAAATTACAAAAAGGGGTATTAATTACAAAAGATATTGGATGCCACAAATTTCAGAAAGTACATCTAATGAAAATCAGTTAGTAGAAATGATCGAGTCATCTCTTTATACCTCTGTTGAACGGCAGATGGTTAGCGATGTTCCTTTGGGTTCTATGCTGAGTGGCGGGGTAGATTCTGGTTGGATAAGTTCTATTGCCGGAAAATTGACACCTGGATTGCAAACCTTCACTGTTGGGTTCCATGAAAAAGACTATGATGAAACGGGCTACTCTCACCTACTTGCTAAATCTTTTGGGCTTGATTATCATGATCTAATAGTTGGAAACAGAGAATTTGCCGATTCCCTGCCTCAAACAATATGGTATTACGATGAACCGCTTAAATTTCCGAGTTCAGTACAACATTATTTGATCTGTAAATATGCGAAAAATTTTGTAAAGGTTTTATTAACTGGTGAGGGCGCGGATGAGCTGTTTGGCGGTTACAGACGACAATACCCGAGCAGACTGATAGACCAATTTTTGTCATTCGACAAGATAAGTCAACGGATTATTAAGCAGACTCTGCTATTTCTACCACACAGGAGAATAAAAAAGTTGCAGCGATCCTTGGCGTCATCTCCTTATGAATTTGTTCTCTGGAATGCAGTTTTTGAGGAGAAAGAAAAAATTGCTTGGTTGTTTGATAAAGAGGACATAAATATTTCCAATAGAATGGAGGAATTAAACAAAGTTTGGCGAAAAGACCTAAATACAGCAGATAACATGCTCCTGTTCGATCAGAGAACATATCTGCAATCTATTTTGATTATGAAGGACAAAATGGGAATGGCTGCATCAATGGAACTGAGAGTTCCGATTCTGGATAATGAGATGATAGCTCTGGCACAAACTATTCCGTCCCATATTAAGCTAAAGCGTTTGCAACCAAAATATTTGTTTAAAAAAGCAGCAGCACGGAATATCCCGAAGAAGATTGTATATAAAAAGAAGATGGGTTTTACTGTTCCGGCGGGAGATTGGCTTAAAGATAAAGTTGGTTTGGGCAGATACCTTGATCAATTGATCGATACGGCAGATAAGGTTGATGGAATAAACCGAACTAAAGTAGAAAAAATAATAGCTGAGCATACAAGTGGTTTTAAAAACCATGAAGATATCCTTTGGCCATTGATTAATTTTGTTATTTGGAAACAAAAATTTCTTTTATAAATTTCTTCTTATGCTTTGATGTTAAGGAAAATGTATGTTGTCTAATTATTAAAAAAGATCAAAACTTTTTTATTAACCCTGTTTTCTTTGACACATAAAAATTTTTATTTTATACTCGGCAAAAGACCAAATAATATTTGGCGGATTGGTGCCTTTTACTCCAGATAATTATTATTTATTTTTTGGGGATTATTTTATTTTTCCTTACAAAATTTTGAGTTAATTGCAATATGTATCATAAAATTAATAGGATAGAGTATCTTTTATGAAACATAAAAATCTGCCCGTATCGATAAGCGAACAACCCTTTTCTTTAAATGGTTTTTGCTTTCCGGATATCATCAGCCCCTCTTTACATAAAGGGAAAATGGCGCATACTCATTATTGTTTTTCTACATCTAGCAAATCGGCCATTTCACTGCAAGCAGAGCTTAAAGGCGAGGAGGAAAAATGCAAGCCCGACTGGGCAGAGGCCAAAAATAAATGGTCAATAGATTATAATAAAGTTCCTTATGGACAATCAGAGTTCCAGTGGTGGGAATATTGTCTGGCTCCACACAGCTATCTCCCTCTGAATGATGGGAAAATTCAAGTGGGACTTAATTTTTTCAACCGCTTCCTGCACCTCGATTTCAATTTGCGATCCGCTCAATTAGTTGATCCAGGAATCGGCAATGCAATGCTATCCACCACCAACTGGTTTGATCAAAAGACAGGCGAATTATGGTTTGCCTCCTGGCCTGTCGAGGAAACAGTTCGGCGACTTGCCAATCCGCGAGAAAATGTCCATGTAACGATATGGAAATTTTTGGTTAAGAATCAACATGTCGAGCAGGTTTGGCAGGGGAACTTCGGTGATTCCCTACACCAGTTGACCCTAAGCCCTGATCGTCGTTTCTTGATTCTGACTGAACTAGGACTGCGAATTGAAGAAGATATACCTGCCGAACCGCCGGATCAAGCCCCATCAACTTGGCGAAGGTTACGAGAAAGGGGATTAGTTCCCTCGGAAATACTCATTCTGGATTTGAAAACAGGCGCGGAATGGCGTCTCTCAATGCTGACAGCAGGCCATGTGGAATTCGACCCAGCAGATCAGGAAATCTGTTATTTCTCAGGTCACAATATCGGGCTGATTGGACCAAAAGTAGGCATATTCGGTCCCGGCACTATAAAAAAATATCGGCTGAAAAAAACCGGCCCGGAATTGGCAGGAGAATTTTCGCATCCCCTTTTTCATCGGATTACCACACATATCGTTTTTCCCCACCAAGGAAAAATTCTCATCGGGGTTACCGGCTATCCCAGTACCATATTCCTGATCAACGCGGCCACAATGAAACTTTATAAGACTATTGAAATGGAGCCCGCTGAAATTGTCGAGATTGCAAAGTCCCCACATATCTGTCAGCAGGACAGCTATGGAATTGCGGCCTCAGAAGATGGAGAAGCCCTTCTTGCCGTGGGCACCGGCTTCGTCCAAATTGCCCTTATTGATGAAGGACTATTTTCTTCCAAAAAAGTAATCGACGGTTATGGTGATAATTCTTGTTTTACCGGACATCTCGGGATGCTCAATCTGCCACTAAAGGATAAATCATGCAGCCGAATTTAAAATTGCAGGAAGACGGTTTTTGTCTCGAATTTTATAGTATAAGTGAACTCGTTCCTCTAGATAAACTCCCGCAGTTGGTTAAAGAAATTGTGGGTGATAAAGGATATGTGTTACAGGAAAGGATAATTGTACCGCCGCAAATGATTGGGCAGGCAAATAATTTTTCGGCAAAAACTATCGCTCCTCTGAGATGTAACCATCCCTTAATATTTATTGGTCACCCCGATCTTCCCGTTCAGTACGCATCAATTATTGCAAGACCGGAAAAAGGAAAATCGATGGTCGAAAAAAGCGATACAGCAATAAAAGTAATTACAGCCGGAATAAATATTTTATACAGTGCCCCTATATTCAGCGCACAGGTCAAAAACGGCCATTCGTTTATTGCTGCATTCGATAAGATCAGCGAAGTTCTGCATAGCTTTCCAATGCGGGAATCAGCGATTGCCCGCACCTGGCTTTTCATGAATAATATATTGAAGGATTATGAAAAATTAAATACAGCAAGGGAGCAATTTTTTGCAAAATGGTATTCTGCCGCAAATCATTTCATGCCGGCAAGTACCGGAATTCAAGGGCATCTGGTCGGCAATGAAGCATTGGCTGTTGAATTCTGTGCTTTTTCCGGAGACAATATTACAATTAAACAAATAGCCTCCCCGTTGCAGAACGAACCCACGGCTTACGGCAAATTGTTCAGCCGTGCTGTGTCTGTCGGGTTTTCCAATTCTAAATTATTATTGATTAGCGGGACCGCCGCAATCGATAAGACGGGATCTTCAGTGTATATTGGGAATTTTGAGAGTCAAATAGTTTTTACTTTGGAAATCGTATCCTCGATTTTACGTCAGGAAAATGGCAGCTTTTCCAATGTGGCTCAGGCAATTGTTTACCTCAAACGAAGGAAAGATATGGACTCCTGCTTGAAAATATTAGATGGGGCGGGATTCCCTCGCGCTAGAGCAATATTTCAACTCGACGTTGATGTATGTAGAGATAATTTATTGTTTGAAATCGAATTAACGGCAGTAATTAGTTAACCTGAATAACAGATTACTTAACCCACAATGCAGAGGTGCAAATTGAAAAAAAGAATCCTCCTCGCATATAAAAAAATTATCCGTTTCCTGAGAAGATGGAAATTGACGTTAGAGTGCAGCAAACAAGCAAATCTCATATATAAAAGCACTTCTGTAGTAATGGATCTTAACCATCCATCAATAAATGAGGCCAGAAAATATTGGCAAAAATATAATATAAAACTAAATCCTAAAGGTCATGCCTTCTGTGCATCATTAAACAATATACACAGCAGTAGATACATTCCCGATAATATTTTTTATAACCATATAATGCCTTCATTAAACAATAATAATCTGGCCGAGGCATATAATGATAAAAATATGTACGATGTTTTTATGCAAGACATTAAAATGCCTAAGACAATTATGAGATGTATGCACGGGAACCTTCATGATGCTGAGTATAATTTTTTAAATATCCGAGACTACTCAAATAGCTTGCCCAATAAAGAAGTAGATTGTTTTATCAAACCGACCATTGATTCGGGTTCAGGAAAAAATATCAAGAAATGTAAGATAAGGGATGGCAAAATATTCGTAGATGAGATCTTGCAGGATGTAAATAAATTGAGATCTTCATATGCAGGAGAATTCATAATACAAGAAGGCATGGATCAGTCTTCAATTCTTTCTGATATATATCCTTATTCTATCAATACCATAAGGTCTATGAGTTTAAGGTATGAAAACAAAATTGTAGTCCTTTCCAATTTACCGAAATTTGGCAATAATAAAAACTACGTTGATAATACTGGGGCTGGAGGAGTAGTTTGTGGAATTGATCACCATGGTATCTTGACTGAATTTGGATATGATAGCAAAATGAATAAGATATTTGAACATCCCTTTACCCGCAAACCATTTAAGAAAATAATTCTACCGAATATTTTCGATTTAGAAAAGATCATTATTCAAGGCCACGAACGACTGCAACATTTTGATTTAGTAGCTTGGGATATTGCATTAGATAATCTTAATCAATATGTCCTGATCGAGTATAACCTTTTATCTCCGGGGCTCGACTATCACCAGGTGATTAACGGCCCGATATTTGAGAAATATCTGGATGGAATTCTGAATAATTTACATGAACTCGAGTACATATAAGAGCTCCACTAATATTCAGGATTACCCCCCCTAATAAACACTATTCAATTTCGACAAAAAACATCCACACAACACCTCCTACTTTGCGGTTAATATTGACATACCATTACAATTTACATATATTCCCTTAACATGGGAGCAAATTCTTATCAAAATATTAAGACAAAAGTTCTCTATGCTTGGTCGCATGGATTGATGACCTTAACCATTTTGGGCAGGTTGTCACGGTTGGGAATAACAATTTATCCCTATTATCTTCTTGAAGAGTCGAACAATTATTTGATTACTGCAAACATCAGACCGATCTTGGATAAACCTTACGAAACGATAATTCTGGATCGAAGCAACGCCGATTTAATCAAAGGATTTAAAAACCTGCACCAAGTGGAAAGTGAATTTTCAAAGTTGTGGGATAAGGGCTGCTCTTGTGTATGCTTAACCAGTGAAGGTTACGTTCTCGGTTATGGATGGTTTGATCTGGCAATTTGTAATTTAAAGTGCTTATCGTTTGAATTAAAAAACAATGAAGCTTACGTGTTTAACTTTTACACCGCCAAACACATGCGGGGGCGAAATATCGCTCCGTTTTTAAGAATCATTCTATATGCTCATCTTCAAAGCCTAGGGCGAAAAAGAATTTACAGCATTACTGAAAGATTTAATACTCCGGCAATGATATTTAAAGAAAAAATAAAAGCAAAACCCCTGTGCTATTATGTTAGTGTGAGTCTATTCAACAGATTCAGTAAAAATTTTAAGATTAAAACGATGAAAAACGTATGCCCACAAAAGAAATTGAAAATAGATGTATAATATGAATAAATTAATTATTAACCTCGTGCCCACCGGGATGATTCCGACAAAAGAGATGACCCCTCATGTACCGCTGAGCCCAGAGGAGATTGTTGAAGATGTTCTGAAATGTGTCCCTTTGGGGGTTTCCATGGTGCATATCCATGCCCGTGATTCAGAGGGAGTTCCAACATATAAGCCGGAGATATTTCGTGAAATCATAATAAATATTCGTCGCCGGCAACCGGACTTAATCATTGCCGCCACCACCAGCGGCCGCACTTATAAAGAATTTGAGGAAAGATCGGCTGTCTTGGATCTCGAAGGTAAAGCCAGGCCGGATATGGCCAGTCTGACTTTAAGCTCAGTTAATTTCAACAAAATTGCCAGTGTCAACAGCCCTGATGTGATCGTTGCCCTAGCTGAAAAAATGCTGGAAAAAGGAATAAAACCTGAACTGGAAATTTTTGACTTGGGGATGGTTAATTTTGCCCACTATTTAATCAGAAAGGATTTGCTGACGCGCCCCTATTATTTTAATATTCTTTTGGGCAACATCGCCACCGCCCAGGCAAAACTGCTTCATCTTGGAATTATTGTTTCAGAGTTGCCCCAGGATTCAATTTGGGCAGTTACTGGAATCGGCGACATGCAATGCCGAATGAACGCAATTGGATTGATCGTTGGTGATGGAGTAAGGATCGGCCTAGAGGATAACATCTGGTTTGATGAAAAGCGCACGTGTCTGGCAACAAACTATATGCTGGTGGAAAGGATTGCAAAAATGGCGGGTATCTTCGGGCGAGAAATTGCAAATCCCGGCGAGGCCAGAAAGATGCTGAATTTATAAAAAATTGATTCTTCTATGAAGGAAAACTCAATTAAAATATCTATGGTGATTCCAGTTTATGATAGTGAAAAACAATTAATGAATTGCATGAAATATTACGGAGAATTATTGACAAACATCTGACATTGAAGAATAGAAATAAATCGAATGGTTATTCAATGGTTGATTTTAAAAATAAATTCATAAATTTCAAGATTAAAGTTCTTCATGCCTGGTCGCATGGATTGATGACCGCAACCATTTTGGGCAGGTTGTCCCTGTTGGGAATAACAATTTATCCCTATTATCTTCTTGAAGAGTCGAACGATTATTTGATTACTACAAACATCAAACCGATCTTGGATAAGCCTTACGAAACGATAATTTTGGATCGAAGCAACGTCGGCCTGCTCGAAGGATTTGATAATCCATCTGAAATACTGGCTGGTTTTTCAAAACTGTGGAATGAAGGCTGCTCAGGTATCGGTTTGAAAAGTGAGGAGTCTATTATTGCTTATGGATGGTTCGATCTATTCAGATGCAAATGTAAGTGTTTGTCATTTGAACTTCAAGGCGATGAAGCTTACGCATTCAACTTTCACACCGCCAGGCACATGCGGGGGCGGAATATCGCTCCGTTTTTAAGAATCATTCTATATGCTCATCTTCAAATCCTGGGGCGAAAAAGAATTTACAGCATTACTGAAAGATTTAATACTCCGGCAATGACATTTAAAGAAAAAATAAAAGCAAAACCCCTGTGCTATTATGTTTATGTGAATCTATTCAATAGATTGAGCAAAAATTTAAAAATAACTTCTTACTTTAACCCGCCATTCAGAGGTGCAAATTGAAAAAAAGAATCATACTTGCGTATAAAATAATTGATCGCTTTCTGAGAAGATCGAACATTACATTAAAGTGCAACAAACAAGTAAATCTCATATATAAAAGCACTTCTGCAGTTCTCGATCTTAACCACCCATCAATAAAAGAGGCGAGAAAATATTGGCGTAAATACAACATAAGATTAAACCCTAAGTGGCACGCTTTCTGTGCATCATTAAACAATATACACAGCAGTAGATACATCCCCGAAGACATCTTTTACAATTATGTAATGCCTTCCTTAAACAATTATATTCTTGCTTGGGTGACTATTCTGCACCAAATCGGCCACTGATTCCGTTTCAAATCGGCCACCCCTTCTGGGGCAAATCGGCCGGGTATTCCGGAACAAACCAGGCCACTTATTTGAGGAGTTAAACGACGCTGGATAATTAAACTTAAAGCCATTAAAGCACCTGTAAAAATATCAGGAGGCTTATAATGGCCAACAGGAGATTATCCATGCGCAAGATAAAAGAAGTATTGAGATTAAATTATGAGAATGGCTTTTCGGGGCGCCAGATAGCCCGGAGCTGTGACATTGCCCGCAGCACAGTTGAAGACTATCTGCGCCGTGCCCGGATAAAAGGTTTGGGCTGGCCATTACCCGATGATCTTGATGATGCTACACTAGAACAATTATTGTTCCCGCCAATTACTTGTGTTTCCCCTGAGAAACGACAAATGCCTTCTTTGGAATATATCCACAAGGAACTAAAGAAGAAAGGAGTTACCCTTCAGTTATTATGGTATGAGTATAAACAAACGAATCTGGAAGGTTACCAGTACAGCCAGTTTTGTTTTTTGTATCATCAATGGGCGGGTAAGCTGGATACTTGCCTTAGGCAGACATACCGTGCCGGCGAGAAGCTTTTTGTTGATTATGCCGGCCAGACAATATCTATAAAAGATCAGTTTTCAGGTAAGGATCGAGATGCCCAGCTCTTTGTGGCCACTTTGGGCGCCAGTAATTACACCTATGTTTATGCGAGCTATTCGCAGGACCTGCCTTCATGGATAAAAGCACATGTAAATGCCTTTGATTTTTTTGGCGGTGTTCCGGAGATAATTATTCCGGATAACTTAAAATCCGGAGTCACCAAACCCTGTTACTATGAACCGGATATTAACCCGACTTATTTGGATATGGCCAAACACTATGGAACGGCCATCATTCCGGCAAGGATTCGCAAACCGCGAGACAAAGCCAAAGTGGAATCGGCTGTTGGATTTGCCGAGCGATGGATAATAGCCGCCCTGAGAAACCATACCTTCTTCAGTCTGACAGAACTGAATAAGGCCATTGCCGAAAAACTATCTGAATTAAATAACCGCAGCTTCCAGAAGATGGAAGGTTCCCGTAGAAGCCTTTTTGAAACCATCGACAAACCGGCACTGAAACAACTTCCACTATCTTCCTATGAATATGCTTTATGGAAGCAACACAGAGTCAATATTGATTATCATATTACCGTTGATAGCCATCATTACAGCGTTCCTTATCAATTGGTCAAAGAGCAAGTGGATGTTCGCCTGACGGCAACTACGGTGGAGATACTTTTTAAGAACAAGCGGGTTGCCAGCCACCTGCGGAGTTATATTAAATGGCAGCACACAACATTAGAAGAGCATATGCCCAAAGCTCATCAGAAGTACCTGGAATGGTCTCCATCCCGGATCATTAATTGGGCCGGTCAAAATGGATCTAAAACCGCAGCTCTGGTTGCCAAGATTCTTGAGAGCAGAAAACATCCCGAACAGGGCTTCCGTTCTTGTCTGGGCATTATGAGATTAGCCAAACATTATTCGCCACAACGCTTGGAAGCAGCTTGTGATCGTGCGCTTATCCTGAAAGCTTATTCCTTTAAAAACGTAAAATCTATTTTGCAAAATGGACTCGATAGACAGCCCTGGCCTCAGGACTCTAATGCAATTAAACCGGTTCAACATTATAACATCAGGGGAAAAGATTATTATCGTCAACAGGAGGAAGGACATGCTTAATCAACAAACCATGGAAAAACTATACACGCTTAAGCTTTTCGGTATGGCCGATGCGTTTAAAGAACAACTACAGCAACCGGATATCAATAGGCTTCCCTTTGAAGAACGCTTTGGTCTCATTGTTGATCGCCACTGGACATGGAAAGAAGACTGCCGCTTGCAACGCTATCTCAAAGAAGCAAAACTTAAAATAAATGCCTGCATTGAGGACATTGATTACAAAACTCCACGCGGAATAGATCAGTCCGTTATAATGAGTCTCATTACCTGTGACTGGATCAAACATCATCATAATATTATTATTACCGGACCCACAGGTGTCGGTAAAACATTCCTGGCCTGTGCCTTGGCTAATAAAGCCAGCAGAGAAGGATATCGGTCATTTTACATCCGCAGCCCCAAACTCTATTATGAGATTGCTGTCTCCAGAGGCGACGGCAGTTACGGAAAAGTAATGAACAAACTGGGCAGAGCCAATGTTCTGGTTATTGATGATCTAGGGCTTGCGCCAATGGGAGATGCAGAAAGAAGAGATCTATTAGAAATCATCGAAGATCGTCATGGCAATGCTTCTACCATTATCACCAGTCAACTACCAATAGATAACTGGCACGAGCAGATCGGCGACCCGACCATTGCCGATGCCATCCTTGATCGTCTTATTCATAATGCTCATAAAATCCATTTGAAAGGAAAATCAATGAGAAAAAAAGAACTAAAAGAAAAATTAAATAACTTGAAATGAGGGAACATGTTGTGAGAAGATAACTACAAAAACCAGCGTCGCTTCGCTCCGATTAACTGGCCTTGTTTCCACCGGAACCAATGGCCGATTTCATCTGGTACAGGTGGCCGATTTCGCCAGAATAGTCATTTTGATCTTCGAGAACAATACAACTGCCACCTCTTTTGAAAAATTCATTGCATTCTTCACAATGATTTTTTTGCAGAGTGAACCCCGCTGCCTTTCTAGTTATCCACTCATTTTGTCTATTCCTACATTTAATCTTGTCCTTCGATTCATTAGGAACAAAACCTTTACGCCTGCAAGAATTACTGCAAAATTTTCCTGTATCGATCTTTGTTTCAAAAAATAAATTATGGCAAACGTTGCAAATCTTGAGTCTCTTAAAATTACCAAATTGAAGATGAAAATAGATAAGAATGTAGCGTGCTAATCTTCTAAATGTTCTTATATCGGGAGCCGTTAAAAAGAAAATGCGTACCACTGATTTTTCTGTAGGATTAAATAGGTTTTCCTTTGCAAACATCGAAATGGGTTTGACTTGAAGACGCCTTATGTGTGAACCCGAAACCTCGTAATGATCTTTTTTATATCTGAAAGAAGGCAAATTTTCATTAATGTTTTCTATAATTTCCTTGTTGATCATAGCATTATATTGCTTAATATTATATGTATTACCATAATCCGTCTTCTTACCACCATAATTTTGCTGCCCATCTATTTCCTTTTCAAGCAGTTTTACGACAGACTTTAACGTATCGGTAATTCCTACCAAATTAATGTGCTCATATGATTTAGCGGTTATTTCGACAGTAAGATTTTTAATCATTGATTTAAATTGGCTTATGTCTTTTTCACTTGCACGAAGAATGCGAATTTCTTCGTTCCTTGCTTGTTCAAGCCCGGAGGTGAATGAATATTTAAATTCATACCTTCTCTTGGATTTATTGAAAGATGAAGTGCAGCTAGTAGTAAATAATTCGCAAATAATTTTTATGATTTTATTGTTGATATAGTCCCAAGGTATTTTCTTTAATGATTTGGAAGATACTTTCTTGTATATTTCGAAGAGGTCTTTAATGCAATATCTGAGCATTTCTTGATTTGGAGAAAGTCTCTTAACTACTTTTTTCCTCTTCATAATCGATATCCTTTCTCGTTTATGCAGTAATTATATATACCTAAGTAACGCATAATGTCAATATTATCTTTATTATCGTTCCTCAGAAATACAGAACTTCAATTTTATAAATCTTATATACTCCCTCTTGTAAAAATTAAACGGAGATATTCTTATGAGAGAACGTTCTATAATATCGGTATCTTATTGACTATGGCGGAAAATAAATGTATATTATCGGTACAGGAAGTTGCCCAATTTTTTCATCATCACAACAGTTGGGTTTACAAGCATCAGAAAAAGTTGGGCGGAAGGAAGCTCGGAGGTTCTCTCATTTTTCCAGCGGAGGAGGATCTTTATGAGCGAATATTTTGTACAAAGGAAAGGGTGGAGGTACGACTTCACAATGAAGGGAATCAGGTACACGAACGCTTGGTTCAAAACAAAGGTAGAGGCAAGAAAAGCCGAAGCAGAAAGGAGGAAGGAAATAACAAATCCGAAGGCAGCATTAGTGCTCCAAACAGACATGGACTTCTTGGAATTGGTAAATAGAAAGCTTGACCATGTAAAGGCCTATAATGCGGAATGCCATTATAGGGATTATTTTTATAATGCCAGAAGATGGACAAAACGATGGGAGGGATTAACCTGTAGCCAGATTAAAAGGGAAATGATCCAAGAACATATTCTTAAACGCAGCAAAGTATCAGCCTGTACGGCGAATCAGGACTTGCGCTATCTACGAGCTGTCTTTAACTATGGTAAAAAAAATGAACTCGTCGATGTGAATCCAACGCAAGGGATTGATTTTTTGCCCACTGAAAAGAAAATTAAATATGTTCCATCGTCCCAGGATATCGATAAAGTGATTCAAATGGCAGATCCCGACATCCAAGATTATCTAGAAGTGGCGAGAGAAACGATGGCTCGAATCAGTGAGGTCAATCGTCTTTTGTGGGATGACGTCAATTTAGAGGACAGATACGTTGTCTTGTACACGCGCAAGAAAAAAGGCGGTCATTTAACACCCCGCAAAGTGCCCATGACTGAAAAACTTTTCAGTGTTTTGAGTAAAAGATATGGGTTGCGCGACAAAACCAAACCTTGGGTCTTTTGGCATACGTATAAGAGCAGAAAGACGGGCGAGATGGTCTCGGGGCCATATATTGATCGGAAAGACATTATGTGGAATCTGTGTGAAAAGGCAGGGGTCAAATACTTTCGCTTTCATGCATTGAGGCATGCTGGTGCTTCAATCATGGATAACAATAATGTTTCAATAGGTGCTATTCAGAAAATATTAGGCCACGAAAATCGCTCTACGACTGAGATATACCTGCATAGTTTTGGAATGGCTGAGCGGGAAGCAATTTCGATTTACGAATCCGCTAGACAAAAGTCTCACACGGATTCACACACAGAAAGAAAAGAGGGGATAACCTTAAGTGGTTAACCCCTTGATATGATTGGAGCCGATGACCAGAATCGAACTGGTGACCTACTGATTACGAATCAGTTGCTCTACCGGCTGAGCTACATCGGCATCCATTGGAAATCAATATTTCATCAATAATGTAGCAAAAGTATCTATCTTAAGGGTTTTTCCTTGTCAAGCTATTACATTAATTCACCTTAAACATTGACTTCCAGACCATTTTCAATTAGCTTCCGGTATAAACGTGCTCTTGCCCTGCTTGAAGCAGCGGGTAGGGAATAGGCAGCGTATATAATAAATATGGAACTTGGCATGATTATTTTTCTTTTGACGTTTTTTTGTCTTTACGGGAGCATTAATTTTTACGCGTTTGCGCGGGCACGAAGTATTTTTAATTTTCCCTGGTCAGTCCAACTTATAGTTATAGTTTTGCTTGTGCTGCTGATTCTGGCACCAGTGATGGTAAGGCTTGCCGAAAACCTACACTTGGAAGAATCGGCAAAGACAATTGCCTATATCGGTTATCTCTGGATGGCTTTTGTTTTTCTATTTTTCTTCCTGAGCATTTCTCTTGATATTATTAGATATTTAGGCGTCTTTTTTTATCCGGGCTCGAAAAGTATCCCGCTTAAGACTATTTTTTTCGGCATGGCTGTCTTTCTATCCTTTGTCCTCGTTGTTTATGGGTTTTGGGACGCTCAACGAATCCGAATTAAGACGCTGGAAGTTCAGACCGAACATGTTTTCCCTAATGATGGCAGAATCCGCATTGTCCAGATATCTGATGTGCATGTGGGATTAATTATCCGGCAAGAGCGCCTTCATGCTCTTATTAATGCTGTAAGGCATGCTAATCCTGATATTCTTGTTTCCACCGGAGATCTGCTCGATGGCGAACTGGATAATGTAACGCCGGAAGCTGAAAAGTTTGTCGCTATCAAGCCTGCATTTGGTAAATATGCGATCATGGGCAATCATGAATATTATGCCGGTATAGAGCGATCGCTTGCGTTTACGAAAAAAGCCGGCTTTGAGGTTCTGCGCGATGAAGTCAGGCAAGTAGCCGGGATAAGCATTTGTGGCGCGGACGATATAACTGTCGCAAGATTTGGTTTACGAAAAAACAAGCGTGCTTTTGACGAATTGCTTGCTTCCAACAGCAGTAGAGGATTTGTTTTGTTGTTAAAGCACCAGCCTTTTGTAAATGAGAAGGAAAACTTTAATTTACAGCTCTCCGGTCATACTCATGGCGGTCAAATATTCCCCTTTAGATTCATCACACGTTTGTTTTTTAAAAATAACTACGGATATTACGAACTGGGCAAGAACAAACTGCTTTATGTCAGCCGTGGCACAGGTACATGGGGACCGCCTGTACGTATTTTTGCGCCGCCTGAAATTACCATCATTGATTTGATCGGAAAGAAATCTTAACAAATTCCTTTTGATTTAGAAGTGTAATTAAAATTCTTTACTGCGGATAAAGTTGATTGCGTTACGGAAAATCGCCACTCCCTGCCCTTCTTCCGGTAAGATCTCCCTTGTCCAGCGCGGATGATTGGTGCGGTGAAGGTATGCTTCGGGGTGAGGCATTAAACCGAAAAGCCGGCCTGTTTCATTGCAAAGTCCAGCAATGGCGGAAATGGAGCCATTGGGGTTGCCCGGATAATCCAAAGTGGGTAAGCCATCAGCCGTGCAGTACTGAAGCGCGTGTAAATTTTTCTTTTCGATTCCTTCGAGAATGGCATCGCTTTCCGGAACAAATTTCCCTTCGCCATGTCGGACAGGATAATAGACAACATCGATACCTTTAGTAAAAACACAGGGGCTTTGTACATTAGCTTTGATATATATCCAGCGGTCTTCAAAACGTCCTGAATCGTTAAACGTCAGAGTCGAGCTTTGTTTAGTGAAGTTACCGCTAAGCGCTGGTAGTAGTCCCAATTTAACCATCAGCTGAAAGCCGTTGCAGACGCCCAGAATTAATTTCCCTTCGGAAATAAATTGGAGTAACTCTTCAATGAGCATTTCATTTTCGCCAGCGATACGGGCATGCAAGAAACGGTTGGCCCCGGCTTTTGCCGAACCCAGATCATCGCCATCGAGAAAGCCACCCGGCAGATTTAAAAAAGTATAATTCGACAGGCGCTTTTCTCCGAAGAGTAATTCACTGATATGAACTATATCAACACCATCAACACCAGCTAGTTTGCAGGCGTGCGCCATTTCCATTTCACAGTTGGTGCCGTTACCGGTTAGTACTATTGCTTTCACTTTACTCGTCATTGCTTCAATCCTGTCTAAAAATTAAGCGGCTTTTGCCATGCTTCTTTTAGTTTGCTTATTTTTTCTTTAATAATCAGTTTGTTCTTCAGGCCGGTTACCTGAAACAAACCGTCGCTTGAAACAAAGCCGATTTCACTGACGACGTTACCGGCCATGATCCTTTCGAACTTGCCTTGATTTTGCGGATGAATTGTTACAACAAAGCGACTGGCCGTTTCGGAAAATAAAATATAATCGTCGCGATTTTTGCCGCTGTATGGAACATAGTTCAAATCTATATTCACGCCCAATCCACCGGCAAACGCGGTTTCGATAAGCGCGATGCCCAAACCACCGTCGGAGCAATCGTGACAAGAGGCGACAAGCCCGGCCTGAATAGCTTTGTGCAGAGCTCGATATTTTTTAATAGCTTTTTTCACATCCACCTGCGGCACTTTATTGCCCACTGCTCCATGCTGAGCAAACCATTCCGATCCGCCCAGTTCATCTCTCGTTTCACCAATGATATAAACCAGATCCTGCGGTCTTTTGGCATCCATCGTCACAGCCTTACGCACATCCTTAATTTTACCGATCACCGAATAAAGCAGCGTCGGCGGCACGGATATTTTTGTAAGGCCTATGGAGTAGTCGTTTTTCATGCTGTCTTTGCCGGAAATACAAGGCACGCCAAAGGCGGTTGTATAATCATAGATGGCCATATTCGAGCGCACCAGTTGCGCGAGCTTATATTCGCCGTCGGGCGTCTTGGCGGATTTCACCGGATCGCACCAGCAAAAGTTATCCAGACCCGCCAGATGATCAAGGTCAGCGCCCACAGCCACAGCATTGCGAATAGCTTCATCAATGGCGCAGGCCGTCATGTCATAAGTATCGATATCGCTGTAACGCGGGCAAATGCCGTGCGCCACAACCACACCTTCCATGGAAGCAAGAAGAGGTCGCACAATACCCGCGTCGGACGGGCCGTCATTTTGCGCGCCTACCATTGGTTTGATCACGGAGCCGCCCTGTACTTCATGATCGTACTGCCTTACAACCGCTTCTTTCGAGCAGATATTCAGGCGCGAAAGCATCTGGACAAATGATTTGCTAAAATTGGCGGGTTGGGCGAAAGCAGGCTCGGCATTTTTCGGAGCTTTCCATTTGGCATTCAGTTTCATTTGCGGCACGCCGTCATGCATAAATTCCATATCCAGATAGGCCACGGTTTTTTCGCCGTAAAGAACATGAAATTTTCCGGATTTTGTAAACTTGCCCATGGCGGTTGCTTCCACGCCCATTTTACGCGCCAGTTCCATAAGCCTATCTACTTTTTTCGGATCAACCGCGAGGGTCATACGCTCCTGCGCTTCAGATACCAGTATTTCCCATGGCTGAAGGCCAGCGTATTTTAAAGGCGCAAGGGCAAGGTCAATTTCGCAGCCGCCGGAATAAGTGGCCATTTCGCCTACCGACGAAGAAAGCCCTCCGGCACCGTTATCGGTGATGGCGCGGTAAAGGCCGCGATTACGGGCGACCAGTAAGAAATCAGTCATTTTCTTTTGCGTGATCGGGTCACCGATTTGCACCGCTGTAACTGGCGAACCTTCGTGCAGTTCCTCGGAAGAAAAAGTTGCGCCGTGAATGCCGTCTTTGCCAATGCGCCCACCGGTCATAACGATAATATCGCCCGGCTTTATTTCTTTGGTGTGGGTTGGTTTTCCGTTGAGCTTCGCGGGCATGATGCCTGCGGTGCCGCAGTAAACCAGCGGTTTGCCTAAAAAACGCTCATCAAAAACAATACTGCCGTTGATGGTGGGAATACCGCTTTTGTTGCCGCCATGCTCCACGCCTTCGCGTACGCCTTCATAAATACGTCGTGGATGCAGAATGCGGGGCGGCAATTTCTTTTTGTGAAAGGGCGAGGCAAAGCAAAACACATCCGTGTTGAAAATAAGCTTCGCTCCTATGCCCGTGCCGAAGGGATCGCGGTTGACACCGACAATCCCGGTCAGAGCACCGCCGTAGGGATCCAGTGCGGAAGGTGAGTTGTGTGTCTCGACCTTGAAAACCAGATTGTGATCGTCATTGAATTTTATAACGCCCGCGTTATCCACAAATACCGAAAGACAAAAATCTTTCTTGCCTTTAGATTTGCGTATTTTTGCCGTCGAACCTTTGATATATTTTTTGAAAAGCGAATCGATTTTTAATTTGCTGCGGCCATCGGAATAATTAATCTTGCTGTTGAAAATTTTATGTTTGCAGTGCTCCGACCAGGTCTGCGCCAGGCATTCCAGTTCTACGTCGGTCGTGTTTTCATTCAGACCAAATTTTTTGCGGGATTGGATGACGGCGGGATTCTGATAGTAGCGCTGGATGGCTTCCATCTCTTCCAGATTTAAGGCCAGAAGTTTTTCCTGGCTAATTTTAATAAGACCTTGCGCGTCAACTTTCGCCAGATTAATTTGGGCTACTTGCAGCTCGTCTTTGCCCAGTACTTGGGGAACATAGGCAGGCAGCCCTTGGTTGAAATCAAAATCACCTGAGCCGATGACCTGATGGCGTTCAATGAGATCGTTGGCTAAAAGATCGGAAGCGATTTTTTCTGCATCGACCTGAGAAATTCTGCCGCTGATTAAATACTGGCGGGATGTATAGACGCTGACTTTGCGCGTGCCGATATTTTCGCCAAGTAGCAAGATAATCGCTTCACGGGCAGTTTTGCCCACATTGTCGGTCACGCCCGGACGAAAACCGACTTCAATAAGCCAATCAAAATTTTTAGCGAGCGGCCGATTAATGGAAAATTCCTGAATGACAGGATCGGAAAGCGGTCCCGCGGCGGCTTCCTGCAATTCGGCAGCGTTTAGCTCGCCGGAGATTGTGTAAACTTCGATTGTGGCAACTTTTTCGACTAGTAGCGCCAGATTGTCGATAATGCGCTTCTTGGTCTTTTCACCCAAAGCGTCGCGAATGCCAACTTTGAAACCAACTTCAATTCGAGCGGCCATGATTTGCCTTGAATTATCCGATATTTTGATCTGTCTGATATAAAGCAGACGGAGCGTTTATACCCAAAAGACGGGAATTATGCAACTTGCAAATATACGCTGGAAATCAGCGCAAAAACGATGGCAGTTTGCGAAAATGATTTTCGGGCAACACTCTGCAATGGGTTTATCCAAATACCTTTTTATCCCCTCAATGTGCCGCACTGGCGGCATTTTTTGGCCCCGCGGAAAAGTTTAGTGCCGCAATTATCGCAGGAAAAAAGTTTTTCTTCAGCTTGAACAAATGCCTCCGTGCCTAACTCTTTCCAGCGCGGAATTGCGCGCAGAATATTTTTCTTGCCCTCCGGCACTGGGAAATTTTCGATTTTATCGCACGGGAAACTTTCACATTGATGGCAGCCGACATAGCCCTTTTCTATGACGCAGCTTTTAATGCCACAAACAGCGCAATACCAGTAAACCGAATTTGAACGGCAGCCCTTACAATTAATTTTGTCCGGTGTATCACCATAGGCTTTGGCCAGTTTTTCTTTTAAAGTCTCATCGCCACTCTCTGAAGCGCAGTATATGCCGCAGACACCACAATAAAGACCGCATGGGGCAAGCAATTCCTGATTAATCATTTTTCCCCTCCTGTGTTTCATTTACCTTCATTTTACTTGACACTTCCATCTTTTAACAGCTATATTTACACTCAATTATAAACAATTAACTTCGCATAATAACTCTTTTAAGGAGGTATCTAATCTATGAGGAAAAACGTTACGTTAAACAGCATTATCCTTGCTTGCATCATTGCTCTTTTTCTCGCGGGATGCGGGGCAGGCGCCGCAGGCAGCAAAATATTAATGAAGCAGGGCAAATACTCACCTTCTTTTGGTTCTGGCGATTATAGCCGCTATAAAGGCAAGAAGTTGATTCTCGCCGGTTTTACCAATCAGGCCGGAAACACAAAATCCTGGAGCTATAACAGTGCCGATAGCAAATATATGTACGAGGGCGATGCCCAGTTGGAAAGCTATTATTGGTCTTGCTTTCAAAAAGCCTTCCGCCATATAGGTGTAAGCATTGTTGATTATAACTATGGCGGCGGTTCGCGTCCTTATGGCTACCATCACAGGTACGGATATGGGTGGGGGTACGTGCCTCCTCCGGAAGCGGCACGAGCCGCAAAAGGGGTACCCGAATTCGCACTGACCCTGACATCTCTTACAGATCAGGAGTTCCGCTTTAAAGTGTACCTGTATAAAAATGGTGAAACAAAATTAGAGAAAGATTTTACGGTAACGATGAGCGCGGCAGCGACGGGAAATGTTGCCGACTTGGAAAAACGCTCTTACCGACTGGTAGATTTGGCTTTCACCACAATTATGAAAGATAAAGATTTTCAAAGAGTATTCTAAAAAAGACGTGAAGCGCGAAATGTGGCGGGTTCGATGGAAATATTTTTATACATCATTTTAATATGTCTGCTGATCATTATTGTGCTGCAATTTTGGCTATCAAAGCGAGGGCCCGTCAATCTTGCGCCGCTTGCGGGCAAGCTGGACTCATTGCAAAGTTCTCAGGAAAGGACAGACCGCTCTGTTCGCGAAGAGATTGCGCAGTTTCGCGCGGAAATGAAAATAGGCGCTCATCAGGAAAGAGCGGAATTAACCGTCTCGCTCAAGTCATTCAGTGATTCAGTAGAACAGAAAATGGCGGTAGTGGGTCAGCTGGTTGATGAAAAACTAAAGCAAATTCAGGAAGACAATACTAAACAGCTCGATCGCATGCGCGAAACAGTTGATGAAAAGCTGCACAGCACACTGGAAAAAAGATTGGGTGAAGCTTTTAAGCAGGTCTCCGAACGTCTTGAGCAGGTGCATCAAGGGCTGGGTGATATGCGCAACTTGGCCGCGGATGTTGGTGATTTGAGGAAAGTGCTCACCAATGTGAAAGCGCGCGGTACTTGGGGTGAAGTGCAACTGGGCGCTCTTCTGGAGGAAATTCTGGCACCGGAACAATACGCAAAGAATGTGAAGGTTAAAGAGAACAGCAGTGAACTTGTCGAATTTGCTATCAAACTTCCCGGCAAGGATGATTCTCCATCCGATCATGTACTGATTCCGGTGGACGCTAAATTTCCAGTGGAAGATTATCAGCGGCTGCTCGACGCGCAGGAAAAAGGGGATGTTGTTGCAGCCGATGATGCTATCCGGCAACTGGAAGCAAGCATCAAAAAAGCAGCCAAAGATATATCTCAGAAATATATTGCTCCACCCAGGACAACAGATTTCGGTATTATGTTTTTGCCGGCCGAAGGCCTTTATGCCGAAGTTATCCGCAGGACTGCTCTAGTGCAGATGCTGCAGCGCGAATACCATATTGTCATTACGGGACCAACCACATTTGCCGCTCTTTTAAACAGCTTGCAAATGGGCTTCCGCGCCCTGGCTATTCAGAAGCGCTCAAGTGAAGTCTGGAAAGTGCTGGGTGAAGTAAAATCGGCCTTTGGCCGGTTTGGTGATACGCTTGATGCCGTGCATAAGCGGCTGGAACAGGCTGCCGTCTCTGTGGATGACGCCCGCAAAAAATCACGAACTCTGCAAGGTAAACTTCGCGCTGTGGAATCCACAACGGGAACCCCCACGGAATTTTTTCTGGAAGATAAAACTGTATCTGATGCCGAGTCGGATTGATTACGCCATTTCTTAGTCAGAGATCTATCTCTGTTGACCACGAAGTTCTTCGTCTGCTCCGTCTGGAATCATTGTTAGTATGAACTTACATCGTGTCGGAAAGCATTGGCCAAAATAAGTCGTCATCTGTTTATAGAATTCATCTACAAATCCGCACAAGCTAGTTGAAAAATATATTAAAAGATTACCATTTGAATTGTGGCATCAGATATTGCTAATGAACCAAGCAAATATTTGACCCCACAAATTATTTGCTAATCAAATTTTATTTTAGATTTATTCCTTTCGTTATATTCATCTTTTTTTATGTCGATCAATTTGTCGGTATAAATTGTGACAGTATACCCATTTGGACTGGGATATCTCCAACCAAAAGGTATCCCAGGCAGTTCCGGCATGTTATACCTTTTTCTGAATTGTTCTACAAAATCATCGGCACTAATTTCTGATGTTGAAAAGATATGATCCACCAATTCACCACTGAGAGATATTCTTGTTACTTTGTTATTTGCCTCATCAGTACTAATATATCCTTCTAAATAATCATATCCTTTAACAACACCGAATTTGCTTTGGATCGCAAAACCCTTATTGCCTGTTAGTAATGTGGGATAGTCAAAAGCGGAAGCCAAGTTTTTAGTAGATCTCATTCCTTTTCCACCAAATATTTTTTCATCACCTTGGACAACCCCAGCTCTATGATCCGCGCGTACATTCTCCGAGTTTCCTACTGGACTGACTTTCCAACCCGAATAAGGACCAGCGTTTTTAACATCTAACAATTGTTCCATTATCTCTTTTGCCTCGTAAATATCCATGCCAATATACATGCCTTTAATAGTCAACTGTTTCTCGGAAGAAATTTCCGCATTTTGAGCATTTGCAATGGTTATGTTATTAAGTAACAAAATAAGAAATGTGATAAATATAATAAAATAACCATTTTTCACTAAACTAAATCTCTTTTCCATCTCCCGTTTATTCATATTGTTGTTACCCCTTTCCTTTTTTTTGCATAGCTAAAAAATTAGAGTTGATAAGACATTGCCAGTCCATAATTGAACTATAAGAATTTCAGTCTTGAATGTCAAATAAATATTGAACACATAATGTGAAGGGTGTTGATTTTTGTAGTCGGGCTTTATTGTATTCATTGCGATTGAAATGATGTATGTATGCCAAAATCATCATATACTTTGTTACAGGAAGTTTTCCTTTGTTAGGTACGGCAGCATTATTTTTTCCTATTCGCTTTAATGATGATTACACTTTCTGTATTGGATGATACAAATTATGGTTAAAGAAGATTGATTTCCATGGCGCGCACGGGGCAGGCGGAGACGCAAAGTTCACAGCCGTTGCATTTTTCGGCATCAAATAGGACTTTTAGCGATGGAATTTCAAAAGCCAGCGCTCCCGTAGGGCAGAAGGCGGTACAGGCTCCGCAATGGACGCATTTGTCGTTGTTTTGGCACACACTTTTGGATAGAGGCTCAACTTTCAACCCCATTTCTTTTAGAAAACGGATACCGCGATCGAAATTTTCTTTTATACCGGTGAGTTCAAGAACAATCATGCCTTCGCGGCGCGGGAATATTCTTGCCTTGAGAATATTAAAAACCAAATCGTATTGTTTTACGAGTTCATAAATTACTGGTTGCGCAACCGCATCCGGAGTATAACGAATAACTATTTTTTTCGAATACATAGCCGATATATTTTACCTTTTGAATTTGTGGAATGTTATTAAGGGATGAGGGCAATATTGTCAAGCCGTAAATATTTGCCTGTATTTTGAGTTTATCAGGTTGAGGGATTATCGGCATTTCCTGTTATTCCTGCTAGCAGCCTTCAATTAGCAAATCCTTCCAATTGATCAGGGGAAAAGTTTTGTGAAGCGAATGATCATCATCCACAAAATGATGTTCCAGATTGCTAAAATATTTTTGGGCAATTGTTTTTACAGTATATGGATCAACGATATTATCATCTGTTCCATGATAGATAATAACCGGCAAATGTAACTTAGTAAGCTCGGGAGGCCTTAATTCCGGCAGGTTCAGAGCGGGCGCAAGTAAAATCATCTTTTTTACCTTAGCTTCGGTTTCTATGGAATATTGTGTGGCCATTAATCCTCCGTAGCTCGATCCCACAAGGACCAAATCAGCAATGCCTGCAAGAATATCTTTGAGTTTAAGCATGCGCGTGGCAAAATCTCCGGTATAATCTTCGATAATCATCTGCGGGAAAAGTTGCTGAAAAAATTGACCCTTTGTTCCTTGCGCGGTGCTTTCCAAACCATGAATGAATACTAATTGATTAGCCATTTGTTGTTCCTTTATTTATTTGAGTGCATTTTTATTAAATTTTGCATTGCCCCGATTATGACAGTATGTTATCAGTCGTGCAAGAGTAGATTTAATTACCAAGGAGATTTGATTATGTCTTTAGTATTACCATTTAAGGCGGTCCGGCCGCACCCTCAATTCGTATCCCAGGTGGCGGCGCTGCCCTATGACGTTATGACCAGGGAAGAGGCACAAAAAGCAGTTGCGGGCAATCCACTGAGCTTCATGCATGTGGAAAAATCGGAAGTTGATGTGCCCGACCAGACTACAAGCAACGACATTTTAATTTATCAAACGGCTAAACGTAATTTTGCCGAAATGCGTGAGAAGGGGATATTGGTGCAGGATAAATCTCCCTGCTTTTACATTTACCGGCAGCAGATGGGTGGCCGGGCGCAAACAGGAATTGTAGGATTGATGAGCGCCAGTGAATACGATGCCGGAAAAATAAAAAAACATGAGCTGACCAGAAAAGACAAAGAAGATGACCGTATTAATCATGTAAGCACAGTCAATGCCCAAACCGGCCCGGTATTTATAAGTTACCGGGAGAGACAAAGCCTGAGTAAGGTTGTTGATAAAATAACGGTCAACACTCCCGAATATGATTTCACTGCCGACGATGGCGTTGGTCACAAAGCCTGGATTGTAGCTGATGCCAAGCAAATTGAAGAAATAAAAAAAGAATTTTGTGAGGTCGATGCTCTTTATATTGCTGATGGACATCACCGTGCCGCGGCTGCAGCAACTGTTGCCAGAAAAAGACGCAGTCAAGATAAATCTGCTGGCTCTGCAAGCGAATATGAATCGGTTCTGGCGGTATTATTTCCTGACACTCAACTTAGAGTGATGGATTATAACCGCGCCGTCAAAGACTTGAACGGAATGACCCCGGAAAAATATCTCGAGAAAATTAGTTCCTGCTTTACAGTCAGTAAAGACTTTGCGGCAAGATCACCACAGCAAATGCATGATTTTGGGATGTATCTTGGCGGCCAGTGGTATAAAATAACAATTAAAAAAGGAATGTTTAACGAAAGTGACCCAGTAGCCAGTTTGGACGCGGCCATATTGCAAGAACAACTGCTTGATACTGTTTTGGGCATCAAAGATCCACGTGTGGATGACCGGATCAAATTCATTGGCGGCATAAGAGGCATGGATGAGCTCGAAAAGCTGGTGAACAAAGATGGATTTGCCGTAGCGTTTTCTCTTTATCCCACGACCATGGAGCAGATAATAAAAGTTGCCGATGCGGGAGCGATTATGCCGCCCAAATCAACATGGTTTGAGCCGAAATTACGCAGTGGCATGTTTGTCCATGAAATTTAGTAACTACTCCGGACATGGAAGTCATGGAAGAAGAAACCGCTGACGGAATTCTTAATGGAAGCTTGCGCGTATTCCAGAAGAAAAAAGGCTACCGGTTTTCACTGGATTCCATTCTTCTGTCCCATTTTGCTTTATTAAAACAAAAAACTTCAAATATTGATTTGGGATGCGGCAGTGGCATAATTATGCTCATTTTAGCTAGGCGTTTCCCGAATACTACCTGGACAGGAGTGGAGATTCAGGAAGGCCTGGCGGCACTGGCGCAAAAAAATATTCAGGCAAACGGGTTGGAAGACCGGATCAAAATATTGTGTACTGACGCGCGGACGATTAGAAAGATCCTGCCGGCGAATTCTTTTGAATCTGTAATATTTAATCCACCTTATCGAAAATTAAAATCAGGCAAAATTAATCCGCAGTTGGAAAAAGCCATTGCCCGCCACGAAATCAAAGGATCATTAAAGGACTTTCTTCAGGCCGCAAAATATTTACTAAAACCAAATGGAAGAGTTTTTACTATTTATCCGGCAAAAAGATTGGTGGAACTTATTTCTCTTTTCCGCCTGTCTGCCATTGAACCCAAAAGATTGAAACTCGTGTTTTCTGACAATTGTTCATCGCCGGAATTTGTTTTGGTTGAGGGCAGGGCTGGAAGCCAAGAGGAACTCCAAATAGAACAACCGCTTTATATTTACGATCAGGACAAAAAATATACTCACGAGATGTCTGCTATCTTCAGCGAGCTTTCTCAGCTTCCCGCTGACGGCGGCGGCTGATTTCCACTTGCATTACCCTTTTTATGATAGCCGCCAATTCCGGGTCGGTAAGCGCGGCTGTAGTCTCCGCAATCATTTTCTTATCTCTTTCTTTTAATACGGGCTTTTTTGTCACGGGATAATTTTCTTCAGCCTTCGCTTTTGCCAGTTTGTGGCCGACGGAAAAACGAATTTCTTTTATCGCCTCTTTCCCGGAAAGCTCATTTAGCTTTTGACGAATCTCCTCTTTCATGAAGTGAAGCTGCTGTACCCAGACAGAGGAAGTTGTTTTAACAAATAAAGTGCCCCCGCGGAGGCAATCAGGTTGTGTTTGAGCAGCGGTTTGCGGGCCTACGGCCTTTGTCCAGAATTTCAACAAGGAATTTTCTTCGAGTTTAGACGTCATGCCTCTTCTTTTTAAGGCCTTAAAAAGAATTTCGCCAATAGATTGTAATCGAGCCTGTGAATATTTTCTGCGCATTATTTGTGAAACTCCAATTATAATGAAACTCAGATGTTAAAAACACAGTGCAGTGACATCTGCAAGTTGAATTATCCCGCCATAGGCAGGACGAAAGTGAAATCCCGAGAAGCGGAGGGTTCATGCCCGTGATATTTTGTGACACAATTTGGAGAAATGGTCAAGAGAACTGGATTATTTTTAATTCCGCAGAAAAAATATCATATATCTTGCGGCTAAATAAGATGTGGCGAATGAGCTTTATGCCTTTATTTTCACTAGCAAATTCAATACAGGTTTTTATAGCCAGACGAGCTGCTTCGTCGATGGGGTACCCATAAACACCGCAGCTTATAGCCGGAAATGATATACTTTGCAGTTTCTTTTCCTGGGCAAGTTTTAAGCTATTTTTGTAGGCATTTTGCAGAAGGTTTGCTTCACCCTTATTTCCACCGTGATATATTGGGCCAACGGTGTGTATTACGTATTTTGCCGCCAGTTTGCCGGCCGTTGTAATTACCGCCTGGCCGGTGGGGCAACCTCCAATCTGGCGGCATTCTGCCATAATGGCTGGTCCGCCGGCACGATGAATTGCTCCGTCAACACCAGCTCCACCGGCTAAATGCTCATTGGCGGCGTTGACAATGGCATCAGTTGTTTCCTTAATTATATCACCGCAAACAATAGCTATTGAGGTTTCATTAATTTTTATTTCCATTAGAGATGTCTAGCTGAATAATGAAAAAGAGTAAAGGGTAGAATTGGTATTATGTTGAAAAATAAGCGTTTAAATGATAGGGAATCCAGTCGTTTGAATATTATAAGGGAAAAATTATGCCAATTCTTCAGACAAGAAAAGATAATCAACACGAAAATTTATGTGAAGAAATATTGCGGGAAAGAGCTGCGGTATTAAGTCGCGCCGGTATCGATGTCGAAGATGCCATTGACCGTTTGATTTCAGTAGAGCGGGAAATAGAGACAAAAATAGCGCTGCTAAAGTCATATGGCACTGCGGCGCGTGATCGCGATATATTGAATAAACAAAAATTATTACATGAAGAAATAAATTCACATATTGATCAATTCAACGATCTTTGCCGGAATGCCCAGCTTAAGTATTATTATCTGATTGTAACGAGGGAAGCTTTGGGATTGCGGCGGCACGAAATGATTAAGGAAACATATAGGATTCCGTCGATTAAAAAGAAATACAGGCGATTTGATGGATAGATACAAAAAACAAAGAGCACGGATGGTAGAGACGCAGATAAAAGCACGATCGATTGCTGATCCCCGTGTATTAAAAGCGATGGAAACAATTCCGCGGCATCTCTTTGTTGATGAAGGTCTGATTGATCAAGCCCATAGCGATAATCCTCTGCCTATAGGGGAAAAACAAACAATATCTCAGCCTTATATAGTAGCCCTCATGACAGATGCCCTCGAGCTCAAAGGAAAAGAGAGGATTTTAGAGATCGGCACCGGTTCCGGTTATCAAACAGCAATTCTGGCTCATTTGGCCGATCGGGTTTTTTCCATTGAACGTATCGCAGCTCTGGCTACCCGGGCGCGAAAAATTCTTGACCAGCTTAATTATTATAATGTGGCTATAAGAGTGGGTGATGGTTCTTATGGTTGGAAAGAAGAAGCTCCTTTCGATGCCATTATCACTACAGCCGCCGCGCCGAAAATTCCCAAATATTTGATCGAACAACTGTCTGTGGGTGGAAGATTGGTTGTCCCCGTGGGAAGCCGTGATGTTCAAACATTATATAAGCTGACGCGTCTTGCGGAAGATGTATCTCAGATTAAAACGGAAGATCTGGGCGGTTGCCGTTTTGTCAGCCTGATCGGGGAGAGTGGATGGAAGGAATAAAACAAAATATCAGTTTGCCTAAGGCTTGCTTATTTTCTAGTTGGTATAAGTTAATAGTTTGTTTTTTTTGTGTTTTATTTTTTCTGCAGTTAACCATTTCATGTTCAGGATCTCAGGTGCAAAAAACTCAGGCAAAAGGTGTTTACCATCGGGTAAAAAAAGGTGAAACTGTCTGGAGCATTGCCCGCGTTTATAATATAAAATTACAAGACCTAGCCGAAATCAATAATATCGAAGATCCCGCCTTGGTAAAAGAAGATACCATAATTTTCATACCTGATGCCAAGCAGGTAATCGATGACGTAATGACCAGCGCCAAAATTATGGATCCTCTGGTAAGTGCACCAGTTGTAGAAGATATTTCAAAAGTGACCGATCTTCAACAGCCTGACCTGGATAAAAAAATATCGCCGCCGGTGGCAACGGAAAAACAACCAACAACAAAAGTTTTGCCTCGTGAAGAATCTGTATCAAAAAAAGCAATTCCAGCGCAGAAGTGCACAGATAAAAAAATTGAGTCCAGATCGAAAGCAAAATTGCCGGTAGAGGAAAAAGAGAAAATCAAGATAGAAAAAGGAAGATTTATCTGGCCGGTACGAGGCACTGTTAAAACGCGTTTCGGAATTCAGCCAAACAAGACTTACCATAACTGGATTAAAATTGTCTCTGTCTCGGGAAAGCAGGTAAAAGCCTCGGCTTCAGGAACGGTTATATTCTCATCAGGATTGAAAAATTATGGTGAAACCATTATTATTCGCCACGAAAAAGAATTTGCAACGGTTTACACACACCTGAAGAAAAGATACGTCAAGGGTGATCAGAATGTTAAAAAAGGTGAAGCTATCGCTTTGGTAGGACAAAAAGACGAAGCAGGCAATCCTTATATAAATTTTGAGATCCGTTTTCGTGGTAAGGCGCGTAATCCGCTATTTTTCCTGCCTTAATCGGGGGAATCATTAATCGTTGACTAAAATATCAAATGATGTTAATATCTTTCTTTGCTATAGAAAGGCAGGGACGCATAAAATGTTTAAAGTAGGGGATTTGGCGGTGTATCCGGCTCAAGGGGTCGGTGTCATTGAAGCTATTGAAAACAGGGAAGTAATGGGAAAAAATCAACCATTTTATGTCATGAAAATCATGGGTAATGGCATGAAAATAATGATTCCGATGACGAGTGCGAAGGCCGTCGGGCTGCGTGAAGTAATATTAGAGAAGGAAATACCCAGGGTATATGAGATATTGCGAAATAAGGATGTTACCATAGATAAGCAAACCTGGAATAAGCGCTATAGGGAATACCTGGAAAAAATAAAGACTGGTTCTGTTTTTGAAATTGCTGGTGTTTTGCGGGATTTGTTTATCTTAAAGAGCGACAAGAATCTTTCATTTGGCGAAAGGAAGATGATGGACACGGCTAAAAATTTGCTGGTTAAGGAAATATCTGTGGCTACCAATGCGCAGGAAGCAACGGTAGAACATGATTTGCAGATGATTTTTACCGTGCAATAACTTTCACTATTCAATCCAGCGGCTTGGAATCCCCTAGTTCCAGCTTGGGGAGAAAGCGCCTTGACCCGCGGGAGGTCGTGTTTTTTTAGGGAGCCTCCGGCTTCTTCTAGAATTGGCTCCACTAAGAAAACATGGTTCTTTGAAAATTGGAAACTGGCATTCCACTTTTTTGGTGGGAGCCGAAATATTTACCTCCATTTTTTATGGTTTATCATTTGTAATGAACAGATTGTGTGCACAACCAAAATAATAATTTAGCGGAAAGGAGGTGAGACGGTTGATAATTAGAATTATCTTAATTTTGGCTTGTTCGATAAGTGGTTACTTTATCGCCTTTTATTCAGCGGCAGACAGTCCATATTTGTACTATGAATCAATTGCTGGCTTTATTATAGGTTTATTAGTCGCGCTGTTGGTGATAAAAATTGAAAAGGATATTCGTAAGCTTTCCTTAAAAATTATTCTAGGCGGTGTATCCGGAATGGTAGTCGGATTACTGATCGCTTTAATCCTTGGCTACGGTTTGAACATGGTCAGCAAAATAAGAGAAAATCAGCAGGTAGTTCCCTGGATTTATCTTCTCTTAATAGGCATATTGGGTTATCTTGGTCTTGCGTTAGGCTCGAAAAAAGTTGAGGAGTTTAGTTTTCGCGGTGACGGCTACAAGGCACCATCAGATTTTCGTATTCTTGATACAAGTGTAATCATTGATGGAAGAATCGCGGATATTTGTGATAGCGGTTTTATTGAGGGAGAATTAATTGTTCCCCGGTTTGTATTGAATGAGTTGCAATTTGTCGCCGATTCGTCCGATTCGATGAAAAGGGCACGGGGACGTCGGGGGCTTGACATTCTCAACCGCATGCAAAAGAGTTCAGCTATTAACATTGAAATTGTCGAACAGGACTTTTCTAAGATCAAAGGAGTTGATGGTAAACTTGTGGCATTGGCTAATAAAATCAATGCTAAACTGCTGACCACTGATTATAACCTGAACAAGGTTGCTGAATTGCAAGGTGTCCGGGTTTTGAACATTAATGAATTGGCTAATGCCATGAAACCGGTTGTTTTGCCCGGCGAGCAAATGGCGGTAAAAATTATCCGCGAAGGCAAGGAACTGGGGCAGGGTGTAGGCTATTTGGATGATGGGACGATGATTATCGTTGATCATGCTCAAAAAATGATCAATATGAATGTGGAAGTCGTTGTCACTAGTGTCTTGCAGACAACTGCCGGCAGGATGATTTTTACGGAATTGAAAGAAACGGCAGAAAAGAAAAATCAGCAAAATAAAGAAGCATAATTTTACATTGGCGTTATCTTTTGAGGACGAAAAGAAATACCTTTGACAAATAAGCCCGGAAGATTATTTTCCGGGCTTATGTTTTTTTGGGGAATAGCAAATGAGGACAGTAGCCATCATTCCAGCCGGCGGAGTTGGAAAAAGGTTGGGATCTCCCATAGCCAAACAATACTTGTTATTGGATGGTCTCCCCGTGTTGGTCCGCACCCTCAAAATATTTCAGCAGGCAAAAGTTATTGATGAAATCGTTTTGGTTGTGCCAGAAGATGATTTGATATCCACTCGAAAGCAGTTAGTAGATAAATATGATTTAACCAAGGTGATTGCTATTGTTGCCGGAGGTAAAGAGCGGCAGAATTCGGTAAGAAATGGTCTTTCCGCAATTGCCGGTAAATGCGATGTGGTCGTAATTCATGATGGCGTTAGGCCGCTGCTAACTGAAGAAATGATAAGTAAGGTCGTTGCTGCCGCAAAAAGTGGTGGCGCATCATCAATTGGTGTGAAGGTTAAAGATACAGTAAAACAAACCGCGGATACCAACCTGGTAGAGGCTACACTGCCGCGAAATAATTTATGGCTGACGCAAACTCCACAGGCATTTGCCTTTGATATTTTGCAGAAGGCCTATGCCGTAGCTGTAAGAGACAAATTTTATGGAACCGATGATGCGTCTTTGGTCGAAAGAATTGGTGGAAAAGTAAAAATGATCGCCGGTTCTTATGAAAATATTAAAATCACCACTCCGGAAGATCTGATTATCGCGGAAGCATTTATAAAAAACAAGGCGGGACATTTAATGAATAGTCGCAGCGGTTTCGGTTATGATAGCCACAGATTTGCCGCAGGCAGGAAACTCATCCTCGGCGGTGTGGAAATAGCTTTTGATTGTGGCCTGCAGGGTCACTCCGATGCCGATGCGCTAATCCATGCCATTTGTGACGCGCTTCTGGGCGCGGCGGGATGCGGCGATATTGGAAGGCATTTTCCAGATAGCGATAAGATTTATAAAGATATTTCCAGTATAGTTATTCTGGAACGGGTCAAAATAATTATTGAAACAAAAGGATTTCTGATTAACAATATTGATGCCACTGTCGTTATGGAAAAGCCAAAACTTGCACCATACGCCGAGGCTATGGTAACCAATATTGCACGGGCGCTGGAAATTGCAGAAGCAGATGTGAACGTTAAAGCAAAAACCAATGAGGGTATGGGTTTTGCCGGCAGAAATGAAGGCGTAGCTGTATTTGCAACCGCTTGTGTAACAGAGAGGAAATCAAATGTCTCCAAAGCCTAGAGTCAGATTTGCGCCGTCGCCAACCGGAGAGCTTCATGTGGGCAATGCGCGTACGGCATTGTTCAACTGGATATTTGCCCGCCACTTCGGTGGGGATTTTATTCTGCGTATTGAAGATACTGATGAATCGCGCAGCGCGCTCTCCTATCAGGTAAATCTGATCGATGATATAAAATGGCTGGGTATGAACTGGGATGAGGGGCCACAAAAAGAAGGTGCTTACGGGCCATATAAACAGAGCGAACGCTTGAACATTTATGCTGAACATCTGAAAAAGCTCGTGGCTGCCGATCTGGTTTATCCCTGCTATTGTACCGAAGAAGAACTCGAAGAAGAACGTCAGTCGCTGATTTTAAGCAAGCGGATGCCTCGTTATATGGGCAAGTGCCGCAATCTTACGCTGGCAGAGCGCAAATCGCGGGAAGTTCAGGGCAGAAAACATTCCTATCGTTTTAAAGTGCCTCAGCTCACCGTTGAATTTGATGATTTAATTCGTGGAGCCATGAAATTTGAGGGTGACGCAATTGGTGATTTCATCATCATTCGTTCTAACGGCATGCCTGCGTATAATTTTGCTGCGGTAATTGATGATCATCTCATGGCGATAACCCATGTCATTCGTGGGGAAGATCATCTTTCCAATACCGCCCTGCAAATTATGCTCTACCGGGCTTTCGGTTTTGAACCGCCCGTTTTCGCGCATCACTCATTAATCCTAGGCAAAGACCGATCTAAACTCAGTAAGCGTCACGGCTCAGTATCCGTAGGCGAATTCCGCAAACAGGGAATATTGCCTGAAGCGCTGCTGAATTATCTTGGGTTGCTTGGCAGTTCTTTTACGGAAGGCCGGGAAGTTTTATCCCGTGACGAAATGATTGCGGACTTTTCGCTTACGCGCGCCTCTAAAAGCGGGGCGATATTTGATGAAGAAAAACTCCATTGGCTAAATGCCATATATATTCGAAATTGTGATATGGAAGATTTAACAAAACGGCTAATTCCTTTTTTGCAGCAGGCAGGTTATCAAACGGAATCGCTGGATGCCCGGTGGTTGAGAAATGTCATTGATACAGTTAAGAATGATTTAATAAAACTTACTGATATTGGTGTCCATATTCGTCTATTTTTTGATGAGCAATATGAATTGACGGATGCCGCAAAACAAATTCTTGCAGGAGCTAGTGCCCGCAAAGTCGTCAGAGCCTTTGGTGAATATCTGGTTTCAGCACAAGGCCCGCCTAAGGATTTTTACACTGGCGCGATAAAATACGCCAAAGAAAAAACAGGAGTTAAGGGTAAAGAATTATTTATGCCTATCCGCGCGGCGCTTACAGGTGTTGTTCATGGGCCGGAACTCGATCGGGTATTTGCCGTTTTAGGCAAAGAATCAGCCGCAAAAAGATTGCAGCGGTTTAACAACTAGATTTAAAAACATTAATGAAGAGGAAAACCGCCTATTCATTACATTACTGTCAATAAGCAATACTCTTTCAATCAGATGCTGAAACGTAAAATAATCGTTTGGAGCTGTTATTTTTTTTCGTGTCTGGCACTTTTTCTATTTTTGCCTTCTATTGTTTTTTCTTACGATTCTTCCTCGAATGATTTTAAAAAATATATAGGTGTGCTGGAGCAGCAAAGCTCCCGTTACGGGTGGACAGACATCAAACCGGGGGCGATATCATGGGAATATTACAGGACAACAAAAAGCAAGCATCCTCTTATTTTTACTCATTTCGGTAATAACACAGGAAGCTGCGTTTTGTTTTTAGGTGGTGTGCACGGTGATGAATTGCCGACTGTATATCTCATGTTCAAGCTTGCCCATTACGTTAAAGAAAATCCAGCCATGTTTAAAGATAAGTGCATTGTTATTGCCCCACTTGTCAATCCTGACGGTTTCTTATCCGTATCACCGTCACGGGTCAATGCCAGTAGCGTTGACGTAAACCGAAATTTTCCAACAAAGGATTGGCAGAAAGACGCGATTCGTCAATGGATTGCCAGGGGGAAAAAAAATAAACGCTACTATCCCGGTGCAAAGCCCGCATCGGAGCAGGAAACCCTCTTTCAGGTCGCTTTGATCAAGAGATTTCAACCGCAAAAAATATTGTCGGTACATTCACCACTTAATTTTTTTGATTATGACGGTCCCTCATCAGATTTGAATTCCTTTGACCAGTGGATGGGAAAAATATGTAAGGAGACAAATCATCCTTTGAAAAAATTCGGATATTATCCTGGATCGCTTGGTAACTATGCCGGTCATGAACGCAACATTTTTACTCTTACGCTGGAGTTGCCATCATCGGATCCCCACAATGGCAACAATTATTTCCAGAGGTTCCAACCATCAATTCTAAAATTTATCAACTTGCCAGTTATCGGCTCACAACCAAACATCAAGATTATCAATAAGTAAAAGTAAGTGTATATCCTACAACGGTATATTATTATGCTTCTTGGTCAGCCTTGCATCTTTCTTGCCTTGCAGTGCTTCTAGTAACGCGATAATCCTTTTACGTGTGTCGTGCGGTTGTATAATTTCTTCAATGATTCCCATCGATGCTGCAAAATACGGATTATTGAACTTATCTTCATAGCCAGCGATCAATTCAGCTCTTTTAGACGCCGGATCGTTAGCTGCCTTAATTTCTCCGCGATAAATAATATTGCAAGCGCCTTCCGCCCCCATCACCGCGATTTCGGCTGTCGGCCAGGCCATCACATAATCAGCGCCCAATTGCTTACTGCACATTCCAATATAAGCTCCGCCGTAATCTTTGCGGGTAACAACCGTAATCTTCGGTACTGTGGCTTCCGCGTATGCATGGAGAAGCTTGGCGCCGTGACGGATGATACCGGCCCATTCCTGTTGTGTGCCCGGCATATATCCCGGAACGTCAGCAAATGTTAAAAGGGGGATATTAAAGGCATCGCAAAAGCGAATAAAGCGGGATGCTTTGTCGGAGGCATTAACATCTAGAGCACCTGCAAAAAACGTGGGATTGTTCGCGATAACGCCGACTGGTTTGCCCATGATCCGGATTAAAATCACAATGATGTTTTGCGCCCAACTTTCATGCAGTTCAAAAATTTCATTATTATCGGCAACGGCCTTAATAATTTTTTTCATGTCATAAGCGCGCGCGGCCTTATCGGGGATGGCTTTGTTAAGCTCCGGGCAGCTTCGATCCGCTGTGTCGGTCGTTGTGACAACCGGTAACGGAGAGTTGCAGCTGTCCGGCAGATAAGAAAGCAGCAATTTTATTTTATCGAGGCAATCGGTGTCGTTTTCCGTCACGACATGGCAGACACCGCTTTTGGAGGCATGGGCAACCGCGCCGCCCAATTGTTCCTGGGTTACTTCTTCGCCGATCACAGCCTTGATGACGTCCGGGCCGGTGATATACATATAGGAAGTGTTTTTCACCATGAAAACCCAATCCGTAAGCGCGGGGGAATAAACCGCACCGCCCGCCGTTGGTCCCATTATGGCTGTGATCTGGGGAATATATCCGGAACCTAGAGTGTTGCGGTAGAAAATGCCGCCGTAGCCGTCGAGCGAAGGGACGCCTTCCTGAATGCGGGCGCCGCCGGAATCGTTAATAGCGATAAACGGTTTCTGGGCGGCAATGGCCATGTCCATGACTTTCCATATTTTCTTTGCGTGCATTTCGCCCAGGCTGCCACCGGAACTGGTAAAATCTTGAGCAGAGGCAAAAACTATGCGGCCGTTGATTTTCCCAAAACCGGTGATTACTCCGTCTGCCGGAATTTCTTTTTTATCCATACCGAAAAGGTTGGATCGGTGCTGTACAAAAAGCTGCATTTCCTGAAAAGTTCCTTTATCAAATAAATGATCCAGACGCTCGCGAGCTGTCAGCTTACCGCCTTCATGCTGTTTTTTTATTTGCTTTTCACCGCCCATGAGCAGCAATGCCTGAGCCTTTGCTGCAAAAGCATTTATTTTTTCCTGAGTCGTTGCCTTCTGTGAGTCTTCCCCCATACACTATCTCCTCTTATATCGAATGTTTTTGTCTTGACGTGCCAATAGGTGTAAGCTATTACTATCCCAACATTATTGATGTTGCTAACATCTTTAAAAAAAACTGGCAAGCATGATTTTTGAAAAATATTGATCAAACTATCATCATCGATAAATGCTTTAGGATAAACCATGCGCAATTTTAAATTAATTGTAGAGTATGATGGCGCTGAGTATTGCGGTTGGCAAAGACAGAAGAATGGTATTTCGATTCAACAAATACTGGAGGAAGCAATCGCGCTTATTGTGTGCGAAAAAGTGACATTAATCGGTTCCGGGCGTACTGATGCCGGTGTGCACGCGATCAATCAGGTAGCCAACTTCAAAAGTTCCACACTGCTGCCTGCCGAAAAGATATTCCGGGGAGTCAACAGCGTTCTGCCTCAGGATATTGTGGTCAAATCGCTTAACGAAGCCCATATTGACTTTCACGCCCAGCGTGATGTCCAAAGCAAAATTTATGTTTACCGTATCTGCAATCGGCGCTTACGTCCGGTTCTGGGGCGCAATTATTTCTGGTTTATTCGTTTCCCGCTGGATCTGGAAATGATGGAAAAAGCGGCAAAATATTTAATCGGCACTCACGATTTTTCCTGTTTTTGCGCTACCGGCAGTGAGGTTAAAGACCGGGTAAGGACGATAATTGGTATTGATATTAAATCCGGCGCGGATGACCTGATCGAAATTACTGTGGAGGCCCGCGGCTTTTTAAAATATATGGTTCGTAATATTGTTGGAACGCTGGTGGAAGTTGCTCGGGGTAAAAGAAAGCCTCAAGACATGAAAGAAATTATTGCTTCCCGTAATCGGGATATCGCCGGTGTAACCGCACCCGCAAGCGGTTTGTTTTTAAAGGAGGTTAAATACGATTAATGAGAATACTATTACTGGGACATAAGGGAATGCTGGGGAGTGACCTTCTTACGCAAATGAGCCTGCACCATGATGTTGTCGGGATGGATCAAGAAGAAATTGATATAACTTCCGCCGCTGATTGCGCCAAAGCCATTGAAGATACAGAGCCACAAATAGTTATCAATGCCGCTGCCTATACTAATGTTGATGGCTGTGAGACAGCGAAGAAAGAATGTTTTGCCGTCAATGCCGAAGCGGTGAAAAATATTGCAGTAGCCTGCCAAAACAAAAACATCCGGATTATTCATTTCAGCACTGATTATGTTTTTAACGGTAGCGCGAGTTCTCCATACAAAGAGGACGAGAATTGCGATCCGATCAATATGTATGGCGCATCCAAACTAGCCGGTGAACGCTATCTGCAAGCTCTTGCTCAAAATTATATTCTCATTCGCACGGCCTGGCTATATGGAGTAAATGGCAAAAATTTTGTGCGGACAATTTTGGAAAAGGCAAAAACTACACCAAAACTTACAGTTGTTGACGATCAACTCGGTTCACCCACCCATGCAAAGGATTTGGCGGCAGCAGTTGATCATCTGATTGAAAAGAACGCTCAGGGTATATTTCACGTGACCAACAGAGGCAGTTGCAGCTGGTATGAGTTTGCCGTAAAAATATTGCAGGGAGCGGGTATCGATGATGTTGAAGTCAGTCCGATAAAATCAGATCAACTCACAAGACCGGCAAGGCGTCCGGCGTACAGTGTTATGAGCATGCAAAAATTTATTTCAACAACAGGAAAGACAATGCAGCCCTGGCAGTTGGGATTACAAGATTATCTGGAAAGTATTAAAGCCCGCCTGCACACCTTGACTTGAGAGGATGTTTTATTATCAATTCATTGCGAAAAAGATCTGGCAAATAATTCTTTGATCGCTTTCTTGCCGTTTTCTTCGATAAAGCGGGTTCCTGTTCCGGTGAAATGGACATGGCTTATTACCGGCTCATCTCCTTTTTTGCGTTCAACCCATTCCAGTTTATTCCAAATGAACCATTTGTTTCTTTTTTGATCAAAAGCATGCAATGGTTTGTTGCAAATTTTGCTGAATTCGGCGCCCCAGCCTGTGCCGCCCTTAACAGTCTTATCATCGAGTATTTCGCCGATAACAAAAACTTCCTGACCGCTGTTAATCTGGTACCAGATACTTTGGAGAATCTTTCGAAAAGTGGCGTTATCAGTATAGCGACGATTCATTAATCTGGAAACATATTCAAGGCTTACATCGCCGTTTTTCAGTTCTTCGTGATTGAGGACACGCAAACCGCGTTTGCGGATGAGAGTATGTCCGTTAAATGTAAAATTTACTTCTTCAATGCCGAAGCTCTCCGCATTCGCGCCAAATTCTGCTTCCGCCCCCTGAGCTCCGCCACTAAAGAGTATGCAATCTTCTTTTTTCATGTTTTTCCCTTTCTTCAACTTGCTTGTTTTTATAGACCAGCAGAATGTGAGCTTATATCAAAGAAATAAAATAATTGCTAATAAATTAGAGTTCATGGAAAAAATATGGTTTCTCTCCGGTCAAAATGGCGGATATTTGCCATCTTTATTTAATTGACAGCTACTGGCAAATTAAGTATGTTTTTTAAACATTTAAATCAATGACACTTGCTGATAACTAGCGTAGTGAAGTTTGAAGCATAAGTGGAATTAATGAGACCCAAGCTGCCGAAACGAAGTGCTCTGGAGCTTGATGGGCGAATTATCACGAAAGCGAAGCTATCCGGGATCTAGATGTTTAGTTTTTGTAGAACGGATTATCCGCCCAATTATATGGAGGACCTCTCATGCGAAAATATTTTAAACAGCTGTTGATTTTTACATTGGTGCCGATCCTTTTAGTGTTGCAAAGCTGTCTTGTGGCAACACAAAATACTATTATAACCCCGGAGATAACAACTTTGTTTGAAGGTGAATACAAAGTCGATCCTTATATGAAAGAGCATATTCCCAGGTCAGTCGCCGTTTTGCCTTTTGTTGATCTGTCTAAAAGCAAAGAAGGTTTTGATGTTGTCAGGCGAGGCTTTTACAACCATTTTAGCTCTTTGCCTTATACGGACATGGAGCTCTACAAGGTTAACAGCTTATTGACGAAGGCGGGACTTGCCGATGCCGAAGCAATCAGTAAGACCTCACCGCAGGAATTGGGCAGAATTCTGGGAGTTGATGCCGTAGTCTTCGGCGAAATATCCAATTTTGATAAATTGTTTTTGGTTGTATATTCTCAAGTTTCCGTGGGAGCGGAAATTAAAATGTATGATGCCAAAACCGGCCATTTCCTCTGGAGCGGCAAGCACACGGCGATAAAACATGAGGGGGGACTCTCTACAAATCCCATAGGCCTTATTGCGGTGGTAATTTCTACGGCATTGAATATGCGCGATATTCAATTGCTGCGGGCCAATGATGATCTTTTCCGCGATATGGTCAAAACAATTCCCGTGCCTTCCATTTCGGAGGCTTTACGGCCACCGTCCATTACCCTTCTAACTCAGGATTCCAAAGGCCTGCCGAAAAAAGCGGGTGATGAAATTAAAGTAGTTATTCAGGGAACACCGAAAATGCAGGCTCATTTTGATATCGGGGTTTATAAGAAACACTTGAAAATGGAGGAAGTGGAACCAGGTGGGTATTACGGCGTTTATAAAGTGTTGCCGGGTGATAATATCGATAAAGCAATCATCACCGGTTATCTGACAGACGATTCCGGCAATACCGGACAATGGGTAGATGCAATAGGATCAGTGACTCTTGATACAACTCCCCCGGATAAACCGAAAAACCTGAACGTGGTAGGACGCAACAAGCTGGTAATTATTAATTGGGAAAAGCCACAAGCCGCTGATCTTGCCGGTTATAAAGTATATCGCTCCAATACACCTCTTAGCGGATATGTAGAAATCGGCAAAACGGAATTAAACGAATACCGGGACGCCGAAGTTACGCTGGTTAATTCTCAAAAATATTATTACCGGATTTCCGCTTTTGATTTTGCCGGCAATAATAGCGAACTGACGCAAGTAACAGGCATGCCTATCGCTCCGGGGCCGACTCCGGTATCTGGTGCGATAGAAACAAACGCAATCTGGTATTCCGGCGCAAGCCCATATGTTTTAGAGGGAGATGTTATTGTTAAAGACAAAGCGCTTTTGACCATTGAGCCGGGAACAGAAATTAAATCCAGGTGTGGCGCGCTGATTATTGAAGGCAGGATAAACGCGCAGGGAGACGATGAACGCATTATCAATCTGGACACTGCTCAAGAAGGTAAGCTCTGGGCAGGCATGACTTTTGTCAACGTCAAAGATAAGGAAAATCTGGTTAAATTTGTCCGTATTAAGAATGCCCAAACAGCAATAACCTGTCAGTCGTCATCACCAAAAATTGAAATGTCCGAGTTCACGCAAAATAATGAAGTATTGAAAATTTCGGGCGCGTTTTCCAAGCCGTTGATTGCGAAAAATTCTATATACAAAAACAAGGGTGTGGCGCTTCAGATAAGTGACGGAGCGGCGCCTTTAATTAAGGAAAATTCTATACAGGATAATGATGACACAGGGTTGATGGTTCAATCGGCATCGCCGGAGGTTATGCAAAATACAATTGCCAGAAACAATAATAACGGCATTGTGGTGAAAGGCGCGGGAATAAATATCAGCCAGAATAATGTTGTCGATAACAAACCTTTCAATATTGTCGGAAATATGGCCGGGACTTCCGTCAAAGCTCTGGATAACTGGTGGGGGAGTTCTAAAATTCTGGAAATACTGGCCGGCATGCAGGGGAAAATTGATATAAGTTTTGTGCTGGATGCTCCCTATCCGCAGGGAAAAACACAGGCAATAACCGTTCTGGGGAAAAAGGCAGGTGGCACTATTAAAGCCGATGCCTATATGATCCTGTCGAACAGCCCTTACCGCATAATTAAAGATGTGATTGTTGACAACAGCGCGACACTGCATATTGAGCCCGGTGTAGTGCTTGAATTTGAACAAAAAACATCTTTGATCACTGAAGACGGAGGTATCGTTGCCCGCGGAACAAAAGAAAATCCGATAATATTTACGGCGGCAGCTTCCTCACCAACGCCCGGGTTTTACAATAATGCCGTGCGTATTTCTAAAAAGACCAAAGTGAATAGTTCCTTTGCCTACTGCATAATTAAATACGCCACAACAGCGTTTGATATTTATACCGGGGCACCGGAAATTTCCTATTGCTATGTGGCTCATTCTTCACAAAATGGCGTATTTTGCCGCACGGATGCTAATCCATCATTGTCCTACAACACCTTTGCCGAAAACCAGGGAGAAGGGGCGATTAAGTGTGTCGGAAGTGCCAATCCCAAAATATTTAATAATAATTTTATCTCCAACGTCTGGGCTATTCAGAGCCAATCTTCAATTTACATTGACGCCCGCAACAACTGGTGGGGCGCTGACCCGCCGGATCAGAATATGATCTTTGGTGAAAACATCAATATAAAACCATGGTTGGATAAGAAAGAAAGCGGTGCGTTTCAGGCAAAGAAATAATAATTCTTTCAATTAATTCTTATTGCAACTTGGAAGATATTTTGTTATTTTTGAGCACAAATTTAACGCGTCTTAATTTGCTTCCCAAGACATTTTGTTTTAGGAACAGCCAAAGGAGGGGTTTATGAAGTCAAGGTTAATGTCCATAGCGGTAATTACCGGTATATTGCTTCTTTTTACTGGGGCTGGTTTTTGTCAGGATAAAATCAGCATGAACGAATGGGTGGAAAAAGTTAACCAGGGTTCGATCAACTGGTCGCAAGGTTACATTGAAGCAGTAGGTATTGGTGCCGTGCCCGATAGGTCCATCGGCAAGTCTAACGCCCGTCCCATGGCTTTGCGTGCGGCTAAAGTAGATGCTTTGCGTAATTTGCTGGAAATAACAAAAGGTGTGCAAGTTGATTCGGCAACATCAGTTAAAGATTTTATGGTGGAAAGCGATATTATTAATACAAAAGTTGAAGGCCTTGTGAAGGGCGCACAGGTAGTCAAAACGGAGTACATGTCCGATGGTACAGCAGAAGTCACACTAAGAATGCCTCTTTATGGCGGTGTTTTAGCTCAGACAATTCTACCGCCGGCTATGGCAAAGCCACCCGCACCACCTGAACCGGCCCCTGCGGCACCATCTCCTGTGGCGCCTGCACCGGTTGTAACAGCTCCCGTTGCCCCGGCCCCGGCAGGTCCTGCGGCTTACACAGGAATGGTTGTTGATGCCCGTGGAATTCAGGCGCGTCCGGCAATGTCGCCTCGAGTATTTGATGAGGACGGCAAGGAAGTTTACGGCTCAGCAAATGTTGATCGCGAATACGCGGTACAACAGGGAATGAGCGGCTATGCGCGAGATCTTACGGCGGCGCAGAGCAATCAGCGCGTAACAGCCAATCCCGTGACGGTTAAAGCTCTAAGATCAAGTGGCGCCGGTAAATCCGATCTGATTATCAGCAACGTGGATGCCCAGCAAATCAGAGATTCTGCGGAGAATATGACTTTTATGAAAAAATGTCGTGTAATGGTTGTTTTGGATTAGAATTGTAACAATAATAACAATAAAAGAGTGGCCGCAGTCACACTAAAATATTGAGTGGCTGCGGCTTTTTAATGAGACTCCAATATGACAAGCGAAGCGCAGTCAGATTGGTAAGTCGAATTAATGAAACTCAAATATGACAAACGTAGTGCAGTAATATTTGTGAGTTGAATTATCCCGCCGCAGGCGGAGGGCATCGCAGATGCCCGTGGTATCCCCGAAGCGGAGCTTAGGGGGTTAATGACACCTTTTCTAGAAGCCAATAAAATTCCCCTGTATCCCCCTTTACTAAGGAGGACGAAAAAAGGAAATAAATATTGTCTAAACGCATTGTTGTTTTATCCGAAGAAATAGCTAATAAGATTGCCGCTGGTGAAGTAGTGGAGAGGCCGGCATCTATTGTTAAGGAACTTACGGAAAATTCCATTGATGCCGGGGCTACGGATATTAGCGTGGAGTTGGAAAAAGGCGGTTGCCAGTCCATTAAGGTAATTGATAATGGCGAAGGAATTGACAGGGAAGATGTCGCTCTGGTTTTCCAAAGACATGCCACCAGTAAAATTCAGAAATTTGAAGATATATATCAAGTAGTCTCTTTTGGTTTCCGCGGCGAGGCGATGCCCAGCATTGCATCAATCGCGCGGGTGGAGTTATTGACACGGCGCAAAGATGATTTGGCTGGGACAAAAGCCACTTTGCAGGCAGGAATAATTTCGGAAATTGTGCCAGCCGGTTGTCCTGTCGGCACGCAAATTCGGATTACAGAAATCTTTGCCAATGTCCCGGCGCGCCGGAAATTCTTAAAAACGGAAGCAACGGAACAAGGTTTATGTCTGGATGCAATCACCCGTCTGGCTCTTGCCCATCCTGAGATTCGCTTTAAAGTTAACGTTAATGGACGCGACGCATTTACCGCGGCCCAGGCTAAAGATGCCTCCGAACGCATTGCCATGGTCATGGGTGAAGACTTTTCCAATCATTGTGTCTCAATAAACGCGCAAAAAGAAAATGTTAGTTTGACGGGATTCATTTCGCGTCCGGAATTCACAAAATCAAATTCCAAAAGTATATTTCTGTTTGTCAATAAACGCTTTGTTCGCGATAACAGCGTAACGCATGCCGTATTGTCGGCGTACAGACAGATTATTGAGGCCAGACGTTATCCTGCCGCTGTGCTGTTTCTTGATCTGCCGGGTGAGGATGTTGATGTTAATGTTCATCCGTCCAAAATGGAGGTGCGTTTTAAAGATTCGCGCGGCATTTATGATTTAGTATCCAAAACGATTAGTCAAAATCTAACAGGAACTCAATTTGCCGGGAATAATTTTGTTTATCGCTTAACGCCACGGGAAAAGACAACAACGTCATCGGGATTCTGGCGTCCGAAAGAATCATTGCCTGCCCAGTCCGAAGGTTTATTCTCTCGGCAAAACTTACAGCGGGCAATTAGCGATGATTTGCTTACGCGTTCAGTAAATCAAAGTGTGCCGAATGTTGCAGATGATGCCGCCCCGGCAGAAAAAAAGATAACCTTTGCCAACTCTCGATACCTTGGTCAATTTGCCGGTACCTATCTTGTCTTTGCTGGTGAAAATGGACTGGTGTTGATTGATCAGCATGCAGCCCATGAGAGGATAATTCTGGAGCGATTGAAAAAAACATCAGCGCAAAAAGTAATCAGCCAGCCTCTGCTCATGCCGGAAGTCGTCAGTATAAGTCCGGGGCAAATTGCATTATTTGCAGGTTACATTGATTTCCTGCAAGAAATTGGTTTAGATTTGGAAATATTCGGGAGGGACTCGATAGTTGTCAAAGCCTTGCCCGCAATGTTGCCGCAAATTCAACCTCGTGAATTGATTTCTGACATTGCCGACCAATTAGATGATCAAACATCAATGCCTTCTTTGCAGGGAAAGAAGGAAAAGATATTTGCCGCGCTGGCTTGCCGTGCGGCAATCAAAGCCAACCATGTTCTTTCCGGGGAAGAAGTTACGGCTCTTTGCCGTGATTTGGAGGAAACTCCTTTTAATCTTACCTGTCCGCATGGCCGTCCTATCAGCGTCAGTTTTTCACTTAGCGAAATCGAAAGACTGTTTAAGAGGAAGTAGGATATGGGTAAATTACCTCTGGTGGTAATTTGTTCGCCGACGGCGACAGGAAAAACAGAATTGGCCATAGAACTGGCAAGTTTTTTCGGTGGTGAAATCGTCAGCGCCGATTCTCTGCAAGTTTACCGCTATCTGGATATCGGGACGGCAAAACCATCAATAGAGGAAAGAAAAAAAGTCAGTCATCACATGATTGATGTTGTCAATCCCGACGAAGAATTCAATGCTGCCATTTATACTGAGCAAGCTCGCATTATCATTGATAATTTATTTAATCAGGGAAAGCCTGTTTTTGTTGTCGGGGGAACAGGCCTTTACATTCGAGCGCTACTTCGAGGAATAATCGATACGCCGGCGGTTGATAATAAAATTAGGAACCATTATAGGGAACTTCGGGATCTGCATGGCAAGGAATATCTTTTTAAATTGTTACAGCAGCGGGACGCGCAGGCGGCGCTAAAGATTAAACCTAACGATTCCGTTCGGGTAATTCGGGCGCTGGAAGTTTTAGAACAAAGCGGGAAGTCAATTGTCGAAATGCAAAAGAGACACTCTTTTGCAGATAGTCCTTATGTTGCATACAAAATCGGCCTGCAATTTGATCGCAAAGAATTAAGAAACAGAATCGCTTTGCGAACAGTAAAGATGGTTGAAGCAGGACTTTTGGATGAGGTTAAAAATATTTTGGGTCGGGGATACAGTGAAAATTTGAAGCCATTACAATCGCTAGGTTATAAGCAAGTTATTGAATTTTTGAATGGCAAGTGTGATTGGGAAACCGCCCTGAATTTAATTACAAATGATACCTGGCATTACGCCAAAAGGCAAATGACCTGGTTTGCCGTCGACAAAGAAATAAATTGGTTTAATCCCGATAACTTAGATGATATTAAAAACAATATGGAAACGTTCTGGAAGGTCAATAGCCTGTGTTGAGGATTTGCAATATTGCTTGACTTCAGGTGTCTATAAAGATAATCATATATCATTGTTTTAAGGAAGAAATAGACCAAATTGGTCTTTATAATTTTAACATTACGGGAATTAAAGAAGGGAGAATTATATGTTGTGTCTAACTAGGCTTGGTAAGTTATTTATTGTCTTTACGCTTTTTGCTGCCGTATTGCTCATCTTTTCCTGCGCCCCGAAGGATCGGATCGCGCAAGGTCAGTTGGATACCCCGGAACATCATAAATATAACGGCTTGAAGCTGTTGGGTGAAGAAAAATATGCCGATGCCCAGAGGGAATTTGAATTGGCGATCCAGTTGGATGCCAAATATTCCTCAGGCTATACAGGTGTCGGATTAGCCAAGATATATACAGGTGATTTCGACGGAGCTGATGATTACCTTAAAAAGGGATGGAGTAAAGCCAAAAATGATGAAGACAAAATATTTGTTTATGTTGGCCGGATTCGTTACTATGTTCAGGGTCAGGCAAAAGTAGAAAAGAAATGGTTGAAGCACGCCCAAAATGAATTCGACGATGCCATGAAATTAGATCCCAAGAACGCTTCCGCTTATTATTTTATGGGCTTGGCATATAAGGCAGGGCTTGAATTTAGCGATGCCGGGAAAATGTTCACCAAAGTTCTGGAATTAAAAACAGAATATGTCGCTGAAGCTGATGTCCAATGGAATTTTTTGCAGAAAGTTCAAAGGGCCATGCCCGGAACAACTACGGGAAAACAGATTGTTCTTGTCGAGCGTCTGACACGCGCGGACGCGGCAGCATTATTTATGGAAGAATTTAAAATAGAAAAGCTTTACAAAAAACGGACACCAAAGACTTTTGATACGTCATTTAAGGATCCGGAAAAGGCAGCGGCAGCAGCCAAACCCGAGAAGATTACGGCTAAAGACATTGCCGATCATCCACTAAGGACGGATATAGAAGGAATACTTCAGCTAGGTGTTCGAGGTCTGGAAAATTATCCTGATGGCAATTTCCATCCAACAGAACTGGTAACACGCGCCGCTTATGCTATGATGATTGAAGATATATTGATTAAAGTTAGTGGGGATAATTCTTTAGCCACAAAATTCATCGGCACAGTTTCGCCATTCCCCGATTTGAGACCAGATTTGCCTTACTTTAATGCGGTCATGGTTGTAACTTCCCGTGGAATTATGGAAGCCAAAGATTTGACTACCGCTGAATTCGAGCCGATAAGTCCCGTTGCCGGCGTGGATGCTTTGTTGATTATCCGCAAATTCCAAGGTGAATTAAAGTTTAATTAAGAGTGGTTATAAAAAGGAGATTATAAAAAGGCGGGACATTTATTTTGTCCCGCCTATATTTTTAGGAGACACATTCCAGAAAAATTTCTGAAAAAATTATCGGAGTAAAGAATTACATGGCGACAAGAGAGTTAGGCAAGGCATTTGACCCGCAAGAAACCGAAAAAAGGTTGTACGATTACTGGCTTGCGAAAAAACTGTTTCATGCTCAGGATGAAAGTGAAGCTCCGGCTTTTTCTATAGTTATACCTCCCCCCAACGTTACCGGCATGTTGCACATGGGACATGCCCTGAACAACACTCTTCAGGATATCATCATCCGTTTCAAACGCATGCAGGGTTTCAACACTCTGTGGATGCCGGGAATGGATCATGCCGGAATTGCTACTCAAAATGTTGTTGAACAGGAACTGGCCAGAGAAGGAAAAACGCGCCATGATTTGGGCAGGGAAAAATTTGTTGCCCGCGTCTGGGAGTGGAAAGAAAAGTACGGTGGCGTAATTATCAACCAGCTAAAACGGTTGGGTTGCTCCTGTGATTGGGAAAGAGAACGCTTTACCATGGATGAAGGCCTCTCTCAAGCCGTGCGCGAGGTATTTGTAAGGCTTTATAATGAAGGCATGATCTATCAGGGCGATTATATCGTCAACTGGTGCCCGCGGTGCCATACGGCCATTTCCGATTTGGAAGTGGAGTTCAAGCAAGATGCAAGCTTCCTGTGGAACATTCGTTATCCTTTAGCTGAAGGCGAAGGAGAGATTGTTGTCGCGACTACACGACCGGAAACAATGCTGGGAGATACCGCCGTGGCTGTCAATCCCATTGATCTAAGATACAAGGATGTTGTCGGCAAATATGTTATTTTACCTTTGGTTAATAAAAAGATTCCGATCATTGCAGATGAGTATGTGGCTGTTGATTTTGGATCAGGCGCGGTCAAAATTACACCGGGTTCCGATCCCAATGACTTTGCCATGGCTCAGCGCCATAATTTGGAAATTATTACGATCATGGATGGTCAGGGAATAATCAACAGTCACGGTGGAATTTATAAAGGGCAGGATCGCTACGAAGCGCGGAAAAACGTTGTTGCCGATTTGGAAAAAGGACATTACCTTCTCAGCACGGAACCCTATTCACACAGTGTAGGCCAATGCTACCGCTGCAAGACAGATATTGAGCCGATGGTTTCCAAGCAATGGTTTGTAAAAATAAAGCCGCTGGCCAAGCAGGCGATTGCCGCGGTAGTCAAAGGCAAAACAAAGATTGTTCCCGGAAGTTGGGAAGCCACTTATTTTGAATGGATGAATAATATTCGCGATTGGTGTATCTCGCGGCAGTTGTGGTGGGGACATCGGATTCCTGTATGGTATTGCGAGAGCTGCTCTAAATTGATTGTTTCGACGACCGATCCGGATAAATGCCCGGATTGCGGAGGCCTTTCTTTAAAGCAGGATGAAGATGTGCTCGACACCTGGTTTAGCTCCGCGCTCTGGCCTTTTTCGACACTCGGCTGGCCTCATAAAACAAAAGCCCTGAAAACATTTTATCCGACATCACTTTTGATTACCGGTTTCGATATTCTTTTCTTTTGGGTTGCCCGTATGATGATGATGGGGATTTACGTTATGAAAGAAGTTCCCTTTAAAGATGTTTATCTGCATGCCCTGGTGCGCGATGAAAAAGGGGAAAAGATGAGCAAATCAAAAGGAAATAGTATTGACCCTTTGGTAATGATCGATCAATATGGAACAGACGCCTTCCGTTTTACTCTCGCGGCTTACACGGCGCAAGGCCGCGATGTTCGCATGTCTCCTGAACGAATTGAAGGTTACAAGTATTTTGTCAATAAGATCTGGAATGCCGCCAAACTTACTTTTACTAATCTGGAAGATTTTGACGAAACGGCAACAGCTGCAGCCGATGATTCTCTGCCCGATAAATGGATCAAGGTGAAATTAAATAAAGCAATTGATGAAGTAACTCGTAGTTTAGACGAATATCGTTTCAATGATGCATCCGCAAGTATTTACCGTTTTATCTGGCATGAGTATTGTGACTGGTATCTGGAATTAAGTAAATCAGCCCTTTACGGCAAGTTGAGCCCGGAGCAGCGACAGGCCACACAGAGAACACTTTATTCTGTATTTAAAACCGTGCTGCCCCTTTTGCACCCGTTTATGCCTTTTGTTACCGAAGAGCTTTGGCAGGTATTAAATAAAAGCGATGAAAAATCGGTAATGGTTACGGATTTTCCTGTTGTCAATAAAGACTGGGAAAATCCTGTTGCGGAAAAACAGATGGAACTGCTGATGGACGTTATTACCAGTATTCGCAATATCCGCGGCGAGATGAGGATTCATCCTTCGAGTAAGTTGAATGTGTTAATTTCAGCATCCGATGTGCAACTAAAAAAGATAATTGAATCGGGTAGGAGTTATATCATCAGCATGGCTAATTTAGATACCCTTACCGCCGAAGTGGATTTGGTGGAACCAAAAGGTGTGGCAACCGGTGTTGTAGGCCCCATAAGGATATTTGTACCTCTGGCCGGTATTGTAGATATTGCCGGAGAAAAAGCGCGCCTGGATAAAGAACTGGCAAAACTGGAAAAAGATTTACTGCAATGTTCGAAAAAGCTGGCGAATCGAGATTTTTGCGCCAAAGCGGCGGCTGATGTAATTTTGAAGGAACAAGAAAAATTCAAAGGTTTTCAGGAGCGGCATGGAGTTCTCGAAAATGCGCTGAAAAAACTTAAAGAAATTAATGCCTGATAATATTAGGTAGTAAAGTATGACAGACGCGGGTGTTTCAAAAAAGATAAAGGGTATAATAGAAGCGACGCTGGCGGAAGATATCGGTACCGGCGATATAACCACAGCGGCAATTGTCAACCGCGATAAAATAGGATCTGCTCAGGCCATTGCTAAAGATGATTTCGTAATTGCCGGAATTGATATATTTCAAGAAACATTTCTTTTGCTTAATGATAAAATTAAAGTAAGAAAATTAATCTCAGATGGCAAAAGAGCAAAAAAAGGAAGTATTATTGCCGAAATATCGGGCAGCTTGTTTTATATCCTTCAGGCTGAACGTGTCGCGCTCAATTTATTCCAACGCATGTGCGGAATTGCCACGCTTACTGCAAAATTCGTTGAAGCTGTTAATGGATCAAAAACAAAAATTCTGGATACACGGAAAACTATGCCTGGTCTGCGCGTACTCGATAAGATGGCTGTAAGCATAGGCGGCGGGTTTAATCACCGGATGGGTCTTTATGACGGCGTACTGATCAAAGACAACCACATTGCCGCCGCCGGAAGCATTACCGCGGCAGTAGATATGCAAAGGCAAAGCTTACCGCATACTTTAAAAATAGAAATCGAAACAAAAAATATGAGTGAGGTGAAGGAAGCTTTGAAGTGCGGAGCAGATATCATCATGCTCGATAACATGGTTCCCGAAGAAATGAAGAAGGCAGTATCTTTTGTGGCGGGAAGAGCGCTAATTGAGGCCTCCGGCAATGTCAGTCTGCAAAACGTTGCCGAGATTGCCGCCACCGGGGTCGATCTGATCTCCGTAGGCGAGCTTACGCACTCAGTACACGCAGCGGATATTTCATTAAAAATTAATAAAGAAGTTACTTAAAATTTAACAAAATAATATCACAGGGGAATGGATATGGCAACTCAACAAACATTGATACTGATTAAACCAGATGGACTGATTAAGTCACTTACGGGGAATGTAATTTCCAGATTATCAGAGGCAAAGCTTACTATTATGGGTGCGAAAGTTGTTTGTGTAAGCAGGGAGCTTGCCGAAAAACATTATGAGCATCTAAAGGGAAAGCCTTTCTTTGAAGAACTGATCAAGTATATAGTTGGTGATGTGCATAAGACATACAGGGTGCTTGCACTGGTCTATCAAGGGGAAGACGCAATAGCTAAGATTCGTGATATTGTCGGCGATACGGATCCGGAAAAAGCCAGTCCCATATCAATAAGAGGATCATACGGAAGAATTACCACTACGGGAGTATTTGAAAACGTGGTGCACGCCTCTTCCAGCTCGGAGGATGCTGAAAAAGAGATTAAGCTCTGGTTTCAGCCCGAAGAGATTGTCGAAGACATATACCCGATAAAAGAAGCAACGTTGAGTAATGTGAAAAAGGTAGTTTG